>Ga0209624_10000734_pt1 | contig 28416 bp, 22 predicted proteins | sample JacPinW_OM2H0_O1_FD_188565 | JGI IMG/M metagenome (GOLD analysis project Ga0209624, IMG submission 188565) | Forest soil microbial communities from Algoma, Ontario, Canada - Jack Pine, Ontario site 1_JW_OM2H0_O1 (SPAdes) (version 2) | ecosystem: Environmental > Terrestrial > Soil > Boreal...
AGCCGAATCATGACGTTCAGCGCATTGAGCCACAGGGCGTTTATTTCCACCGCCTTGCCGGCACGCGGCGTGAACACCTGTTCACCATTCTTGGCATCCATCCACGTGAGCTGCGTGCCGCGGTCACCGGCAAACAACAGGCCGTCTTTGGCATCCACACTTATGCCATAGCGTGTGCCGTGAACATGCGCGTGAATGATATCGACGAGTTTCGGGAACAGTTCGCCGAGCAGCTCGGGATCGCGCCTGGCCTGCAGGTAATCATCGAGTGCGTGAAACATCCACAAAGTTGCATCGACGGTGTTGTACTCCGGCGCCTCGCCTGAGTCGGGAAATCGATTCGGCAACATGCCGCGATCGACGAATTTTGCATACGTCTTGAGAATGTTGGCCGCAATGTCATAGCGCCCCAATATCGTCGCCAGTCCCGGCAGAGAAATCATGGTGTCGCGGCCCCAGTCGGCGAACCAGGGGTAGCCGGCGATGATGCTCGCAGCCGCGGCGCCGGCCGCGCCGCGCCGCACGATGAACTGGTCCGAAGCGCGCGCCAAAGTCTGTATCCATGCCGGCGCATTCTTGGGGAGTGCCGCGCTCAATGTTCGCGTGCCGCCCCGGATCGCCTCCAACACCTCGCCGCCTGCGGTCGGCGCCGCCGCTTCGGCAGTGGCCATGAAGAACAGCGGCAGCTTCAGGTTCAAGTCCGCGCTGAAGCTGCCGGGAAAAAATAAATCCTCTGCTGCGTCCAGCCCGCGCTGCGCTTCCTCGCGGTGCCAGAAATTCCAATACCACTCGGACGCCGCCGTGAATGTGCCGTCGCTGACGCTGAGCCAGTAGGGCCGAGCGCCGGCAAACGCTTGAATGCGACAGGCTTGAGCGCTCGAATCCAGTTCAAATTCTTTCGCGCCACGGCCTTGGGAGTGATAGTCGCGATACGTGACCAAGGGTTTGAGCGTGACGCGCATCGGCGATGAGCCACGTATCAATTCCAAACGCAGATAGCTCGTATTGACGCCCTGCGCCATGAAAATGGTCTGCTGCAACAACGCGTCGGCTACGCAATAGCGCCAGGTGGGTATGCCTTCGAGGATTGCGAATGATTCCAAGTGGACGAAGCCTTGGGGACTGATCGTTCCGTCGGCGAACTCATTCGCGCACAGGTCCGTCGTCAGGCCTTGGTATTCGACGCTTAAATCGATTTTGGCCGCCAGCAGCGTACGCTGCACCGGCGGCGCCAGGCTTGCCATGAGAAATCCGTGGTAGCGGCGCGTATTGGCGAGCGCCACGGTCCCGCATGCGTAGCCGCCTATGCCGTTTGTCACAAGCCATTCATAACTGGTGGCGCAGTCCCAGTTACCGCAGATTTGTCGGCCCAGTGTCAGATTTGTAACCTTTGCATTACGCCCACCGAAGTGTAACTGCCTGTAGAATAGCGGTTTGAATCAACTCCGGTGGTAGATGGCGCAGAAATTAGCGAGAGGCACGACCGCACTGATTTGCGGGTCCGTGGCGTATGACACCATTTTAGTGTTTCCGGACCGCTTCAAAGCCCACATTCTGCCGGATAAACTGCACACACTGAACGTATCTTTCCTGGTACCGGACATGCGCCGCGAGTACGGTGGATGCGCGGCAAATATCGCGTACGGTTTGAATCTGCTGGGCGATCGTGGCATCGCCATGGCGACCGCCGGCGAGGATTTTTCGCCCTATCGGGAACGCATGGTCTCGCAGGGACTGTCGGTGGAGCACATCAAGGTCATCGACGGTACCTTTACGGCCCAGGCCTTCATCACCACAGACTTGGATGACAATCAGATTACCGCCTTTCACCCCGGCGCCATGCAATTCGCCCACTTGAATCGGGTGACCGATGCGGGATCCGGCGTCACACTCGGTATCGTCGCCCCAGATGGCCGGCAGGCCATGATCGAACACGCGGCACAATTCGAGGCATCGCTCATCCCCTTCATTTTCGATCCCGGCCAGGGGCTGCCGATGTTCGGCGGCGATGAACTCAAAACTTTCATTCGGCAGGCCCGCTGGGTGGCCGTCAACGACTACGAATGGGGCATGTTGCAACAAAAAACCGGCCTCACGGCTGCCGAGGTCGCTTCCCAGGTCGAGGCCTTGATTGTGACGAAGGGGCCTGAAGGGTCGATCATTTACACGGAAGGGCGCACCCTGGCGATCCCGGCCGCTACTCCTAAGGCCGTGGTCGACCCGACAGGTTGCGGGGATGCCTACCGGGCTGGTCTAATTCACGGGTTGCTGCGTGGCCTTGACTGGGAGACCATTGGCAGAACGGCCTCTCTGATGGGTGCGATCAAAATTGAATCGCGCGGGCCGCAGAACCACCGCTTCACCCGCACCGACTTCGATCGTCGGTTTCGGGATAATTTCGGCTAATTTGTAAGGATTTCACTCATGAGCAGAAGCTTCTCTTTCACCTCGGAATCGGTCTCGGAAGGCCATCCGGACAAGGTCGCGGACCAAATTTCGGATGCAGTGCTCGATGCCATTCTGGCAGCCGATCCGCGTGGCCGCGTGGCCTGCGAAACCCTGGTCAAAACGGGGGTCGTCATCGTTGCCGGTGAGGTCACGACCAGCGCCTGGGTGGATGTCGAAGCCCTGGTCCGCAAGACCGTGCTGGACATCGGCTACGACACCTCGGACATGGGATTCGACGGTGCGAGCTGCGGGGTGCTCAATATCATCGGCAAACAATCGCCCGACATCGCTCAGGGAGTCGACCGCAAGGACGAACGCAAGCAGGGCGCGGGTGATCAAGGACTGATGTTCGGCTACGCCACCAACGAAACCGATGTGCTGATGCCGGCGCCGATCACGCTGGCGCATCGCCTCGTGAAGCGCCAAGCGCAGGTACGCAAGAACGGCAAGCTGCCCTGGCTGCGGCCGGATGCGAAGAGCCAAGTCACGTTGCGGTACGAGAACGACAAGCCGGTGGGCCTCGAAGCCGTGGTGCTTTCCACACAGCACTCGGACGATATCAGCACCAAACAATTGCGTGAGGCGGTCATGGAGGAAATCTTAAAACCCGTGCTGCCCGCGAAGTGGATCGATAAGCGCACCAAGTACCACATCAACCCCACCGGCCGCTTCGTGATCGGCGGGCCGGTCGGCGACTGCGGACTGACCGGGCGAAAAATCATTGTGGACACCTATGGCGGATTTGCGCGCCATGGCGGCGGCGCTTTTTCGGGCAAGGATCCGTCGAAAGTGGATCGCTCGGCGGCTTATGCCGCGCGCTACGTGGCCAAAAATATAGTGGCCGCGGGCCTTGCCGAGCGCTGCGAAGTGCAAGTCTCGTATGCCATCGGGGTTGCCGAGCCCACTTCCATCATGGTCGAAACCTTCGGCACCGGAAAACTCTCCGACAAGCGCTTGACGCAGCTGGTGCGAGCCCATTTCGATCTCACCCCGTTTGGTCTGCGCGAAATGTTGGATTTGGCGCGGCCCATCTATCAGAAAACAGCGTCTTACGGGCACTTCGGCCGTAAGGAAGATGAGTTCAGCTGGGAGCGGACCGACAAGGCCGAGACGCTCGCCGCCGAATTCAAAGCTACTCGCGCCGCTTAAGGCGCCTTAAGGAGTCGTATCGAATGAATGCAGCAATCAAGCCTCAGGCCGATTTTGTCGTCAAAGACCTTGCGCTGGAAAGTTGGGGGCGCAAGGAAATCAAGATTGCAGAAACCGAAATGCCCGGACTCATGGCGATTCGCCGCGAGTTCGCGTCGCAGCAGCCGCTGCGCGGCGCGCGCATCACCGGCTCTTTGCACATGACCATCCAAACCGCCGTGCTCATCGAAACCTTGAACGCGTTGGGCGCCCAGGTGCGGTGGGCCTCGTGCAATATTTATTCGACACAAGATCATGCCGCCGCCGCCATCGCCGCGGGAGGCACGCCCGTGTTTGCCGTCAAGGGCGAGTCGCTGACCGAGTATTGGGACTACACGCATCGGATTTTCGAATGGCCCGACGGCGGCTACTCGAACATGATTTTGGACGATGGCGGCGACGCCACGCTGCTGCTGCATCTGGGCGCCAAGGCCGAGAAGGACGCCTCTCTGGTGGCGAAGCCCGGCAATGAAGAAGAGGAGCTTCTGTTCGCGGCGATCAAGTCCAAGCTCAAAGCGGACCCAAAATGGTATTCGACGCGCCTCGCCAAGATCAAAGGCGTCACCGAAGAAACCACCACCGGCGTGAAGCGGCTGTATCACATGGCGAAGGAAGGCCAGCTCGCGTTCCCGGCCTTCAACGTGAATGATTCGGTGACCAAGTCGAAGTTCGACAATCTCTACGGCTGCCGCGAGTCGTTGGTGGACGCCATCAAGCGCGCCACCGATGTCATGATCGCCGGCAAGGTGGCGGTGGTGTGCGGTTACGGCGACGTCGGCAAGGGTTCGGCGCAGGCGCTGCGCGCGCTGTCCGCCCAGGTGTGGGTCACTGAGATCGACCCGATCTGCGCGCTGCAGGCTTCGATGGAAGGCTATCGGGTGGTCACCATGGACTATGCCGCGGACAAGGCCGATATTTTCGTTTCGGCCACCGGCAACTTCCATGTCATCACTCACGATCACATGAAGCGGATGAAGGATCAGGCCATCGTGTGCAACATCGGCCACTTCGACAACGAGATCGAGGTCGCGTCGCTGCGCCAGCACACCTGGGAGAACATCAAGCCCCAGGTCGATCACATCATTTTCCCCGACGGCAAGCGCATCATTTTGCTGGCGGAAGGCCGCTTGGTGAACTTAGGCTGCGGTACCGGGCACCCCTCGTACGTAATGAGCTCATCGTTTGCGAATCAGGTGCTGGCGCAAATCGAATTGTTTTCCAACACCAAGCAATATCCCGTGGGTGTGTACGTGTTGCCGAAGTATCTCGATGAAAAGGTGGCGCGATTGCAGCTCTCCAAGCTCGGTGCGCAATTGACGGAGCTGACCGACGTGCAGGCGAGGTATATCGGCGTCGACCGCCAAGGTCCCTACAAGGCCGACCAATATCGGTACTAGGAGGAAGAGCGCTGCGCTCGGTACCTTAAGAAGGGAAACATCACGCCCAAGCGGCGTAGGGCGCCGTGCTGGTCAATCCATTGCGCATAGGCGACGTAATTAGGATCCCAGCTCAAGTGCCGCTCCTCGGTGCGGGCGCGTATGTAGTAGACCAGGTTCAGCAGCAATAAAAGACAGCAGTGGCGAAATGCCACTGCTGCTCCCGCGCTTGAGACAAAGGGCACCGAAATGAGCCACCAGCTCAGGTTCTTCGACAAGTACGCGGGATGTTTCGTGAATCGATACGGGCCGCCGGTGATGATTCCCCGATGGGTTAGATTCGAAAACCGCAGACCAAATGCCACTGTCGATAGGGTGTAAATCGTCAGCAAGGCGACGATCACGGCGCCCCACCCCGAACGCAGCAAAGGCCACTGTTGCAGCCAGGTGTCCCAATACAGATCGCCTTGATATTGCAGATAGAACTGGCCGATTACCGAATAGAAAGGTTGATAGCAAATGAGAGCAGCGGTCCATCCCAGCATCGTTGGTTCGACGCTGCGGATGTGCGAATCGAACAACCGGATCGTGCACGTGTAGCCCACGACGCAAAAAAGCACATCGATCGCAAACACCACGTGATAGAGAAACTCATAGTTCGCAATCGCCTGAATGCCGCCGCTTCCGTACGCCTGATACGTGGCAGCAATCTCGTTGACCAGGTACACCGTCATGAGCGGGAGGAAGAATCCCTTGACGGTCCAGCCGAGCAAGTGCCGCCGAATCAATGAATAATTGATCTCGTGCCAGTGCCCAAGAACCAATCGGCCAAACGCCAAATATTCATCGTCCTCCGTCGCAAGCCGCGTATCGATCCAGGCAAAATAGAAAGGCACCAACAACAGCACGGGCCAGAGGGTTCGCAAATAATTCCAAAACGGCTGGTAGAAATTGCCGGTGTATTCGGGAAGCAGCCAATAAATAAACGCGATCAAACCCAAGGTTGCCGCCAGGCCCGCCAGGCGCACTGCGACGCGCTGCGCGTTCCAGGCACCGCGCGCGGCGCTTGCCAGACCGCTTGCGCCCCATTGATACCGGGTGAGGCGACGCCAGCTGCCGACGGCGATCACCATCGCGACGGCGAGACAGGGTACGGCGGGCGCATAGGGGATCAAGCCATACTGCGGATCCGGCCCGTAGGCATGTAGTACGCCAAACAACGCGGCAAGGCCTGCTGCGAGGCCCAAAAGATTCACGTAGAAATTGCCGGCCGACTCAGGCCGGCGCAGCAATGTCGTGTCGGACGGGTTGGGATTTACCACGATTGACAGCATACCATCTGTGTTTCGCGCACCCCGGCTGATAGGCTCTCGCGATCATGAGCCGCAATTTCCGCACATTGGGCGTGCTGCACTGGATGAGGTGCTTATTCGGCGCCGTTCTCGTCATGCGCCTGTTGTTTCCTTTTTTCAATTCACCACTGGCGCACTTGTTCTCTGATCCGCTGCGCCATTGGAATAATGGCATGAACTTTCTGCACCCGGACCTGATGGCGGGGGACGATCCCTTCTTGTACCAAGCCTGGCTCGCGGCACTGCAATGGGTGAGCCGCGGAAGCGGCGCCTGGATCAATTTCGGCTGCGCGGTGCTCTGCGTGCTGATGCCCTACGGATGGTATCGGGCGCTGCGCGAAATCTTGCCCAAGACTTGGGCGCTCGCCGGCGCGATATTGATTGGCCTGTGGCCCTCGACCTTGAGCATGTACGGCTATTTCATGAATGAAACCTTGCTGCTGGCGCTCACCGGGATGGCGTTCTGGGCGACGTTTCGAACTCGCCGCAAAGGCACTGCCGGAGCTTTTGCGTTGGCGAGCTTCATTTGGATTTGCGCAGCGTTCACGCGCACCATCGCGATACCGCTGGCACTGCTCAATGTGGTTTATCTCTTGCTGATGCAGCCGAACAAAGCGCGCAACGCCGGCATCGCCGGCTGCCTGCTTGCCCTGCTGCTGATCCCCGCCGCGTGGCACTCGCGTGCCGGCGTGGGATTCGTCGCGCCGTTCGGCAATTTGTATCTGAACGAGATCTATGCCGCCAGCGGCAAGCGCGACATCACCATCGAGGCGGGCGCGGCGGGCGGCTACGTGTTCAGCTCGCCGAGTTTTTACAACCCAAGTTTTTATCCTTTTTCCGGTTGGATTTCCGATCGCAGCGGCGTATTCGATATCCACGTCGACTTGAGTCGCGGCAGCAGAGATTGGCGCGCGGAACTGAAGCGGGCGCGGGCACAGCGCACCTATCCGCGCTGGCAACAGCGTTGGGATGATTTCCTGTTCCTGCTCTTTGCCCAAAGTTGGCCGGACAATGATCGCAGTACGTTGAGCGGGTGGCTGTCGGTGTGGAATCGATGGCTCTGGCTGCCGCTGGTGCTGTGCGTGGCCTTCGGCGTCACCCGGGGGTGGTACCACGGCAGAGAGTGGCTGCTGCCGATGTGCGGGCTAGGCGCATTCCTGCTTCTGGCGATTCAAAGCGAGGGCACCATGGAAGGCCGCTTTCGCAAACCTCTGGAACCCGTTTTCCTCGCCGCAGCGGCGGTGATGCTGTATCGCTCGCGCCGTCGCGAGCAGGCATTATACTACCGCTCATGAAATCCAATTCCAAAGTGTATCCCGACGCCGCGGCGGCGCTGCGCGGCGTGGTGAAGGATGGGATCACGCTGATGTGCGGGGGGTTCGGCGTCTGCGGGATCCCGGAAAAGCTGATCAGCGCGTTGCGAGATTCAGGCGTGCGCGATTTGACCGTGGTGTCCAACAACGCGGGAATCGACGGCGCCGGGCTCGGCCTGCTGCTGGAAACCCGCCAAATCCGCAAGATGATTTCCTCCTACGTCGGCGAGAACAAGGAATTCGAACGGCAGTATTTGGCCGGGGAATTGCAGCTTGAATTCAATCCCCAGGGGACGCTGGCCGAGCGCATACGGGCAGGCGGCGCCGGCATCTACGCGTTCTTCACCAAGACCGGAGCCGGCACCTTGGTCTCTGAAGGCAAGGAGCAGCGCGTGGTGGACGGCGAGGCCTACGTGCTCGAGACCGGTCTCACTGCCGACGTATCGCTGGTCAAGGCATGGAAGGGTGATACGGAAGGCAATTTGGTCTATCGCAAAACGGCGCGCAACTTCAATCCCAACATGGCTACGGCCGGGCGGATCACGGTGGCGGAGGTGGAAGAACTGGTCGAGGTGGGATCGCTCGACCCTGATCAGATCCACACGCCAGGCATCTATGTGAACCGCCTTATTCTGGGTGCGCCCTATGAGAAGCTGATCGAGAAGCACACGGTGCGCAAACGAGTGGAGAACTCCCATGCCGTGGTCGCGTGATGAATTGGCTGCGCGCGCGGCGCGGGAGCTTCAAGACGGTTTCTACGTCAACTTAGGGATCGGGATTCCGACGCTGGTGGCGAATTACATTCCTCCGGGCATGAAAGTGGTGCTGCAATCCGAGAACGGCATGCTGGGCATCGGGCCTTTCCCCTTTGAGGGGGAGGAAGATCCCGATTTAGTGAATGCGGGGAAGCAAACGGTAACCGCGCTGCCGATGAGTTCGTATTTTTCTTCCGCCGATAGCTTTGCGATGATTCGCGGCGGTCATATCAATCTGGCGATTCTCGGTGCGATGGAAGTCGCGGAGAACGGGGATTTGGCCAACTGGATGGTGCCCGGAAAGGTCGTCAAGGGGATGGGCGGTGCCATGGATCTGGTGGCAGGCGTCAAGCGGGTAGTGGTGGTGATGGAGCACACCTCGAAGGACGGTGAATCCAAGTTCAAAGCCCGTTGCGACCTGCCCCTGACCGGCACCAACGTCGTCGATACGCTGATTACCGACCTGGCGGCGTTTTCTCGGGCGACCCGTAAGGACGCTTTTAGGCTGGTGGAGCTGGCCCCGGGCGTGACGGCCGAGGAAGTGCGCCGCAAGACGGGCGCGAATTATCTGGAATAGAGGCCCTAGACGGCGGCCCTGACTGCCGCGCGGCGCTGCTGCTCTTCGCGCACGTCCGCATCGGTGAGCCCTGTGTTCGCCGCGATGATGTCGACCAGCCGATGCGCCGAATCCCGCGGCAGGGTGACTTCGTGGATGCGCTCCCAAATTCGAATTCGCTCCTCGGCGGTCTTGAGCCGCGAGGATTGTTCCGCCAGGTCCAATCGGCGCCGCTCGGCGGCCTCCGCTTGTTGGTGTACCAGGCGAGCGCGGAAGTCCATCATCGGATCTTCGCCGTTCTGGACCGAGGGGCGTCCCAAAATGGGGCTTGGCTTGTATGGATTCACGCGCATCTCCTCGAGGGGGCTAGCCCATCAAGGTATCACTAATTCGATGCCTCAAAGGACAATTAGTCAGTCAGGCGCCTGCGCCAGCGCGCGGCTGGCTTTTCGACGACTTCATACATGATCCACGCCAGAATCACGGCGATGCACAGCGCCAATAAGCCCTGAAGAATGGGCGGCGTCGTGGGCAGAAGACGTTCCGCTGCGAAAACCAGCGCCAGATGCATGAGATAGAGTGAATAGGACAGTACGCCCACAAAGGCAATTGGCCGCCAATTGAGAAATCGAAACGGCAGCCAGTGGTTGAAGCGGATTGCCGCGGTGAATATGAGCGTCAAGGCCACGCCTTGCAGCGTATAGCGAATCGTTTCCCGAAATGCCGGCGCGCGGTACAGCAGGCAGCCGACGAGGACAGCCAGGGCCGCCGGCACCACGAAGAATTTCCAGCGGCGTTCGTTGAGCACACGTGCGTCGAGGGCCGGATTGTTCCATACGGCCAGGGCGCAGCCGAACATAATGGAATCGAATCGCGTGTCGGTGCCCATGTAGGTCCGATCAGTCGAGACATGCCATATGAACACCAGAGCGCAGCGCCATAGCAGTACCAGCGCGCATATCCCCCACAGCACGTTCACTTGGCCCTTAGGCGAGAGCTTGAGCTTCCTCATGCCAACGTAAAGAAACGGAAATATCAGGTAGAAATGCTCTTCGACGGCGAGCGACCAATACACGCCGGTGCCCGACGGCTGACCCGTGTAGCCATGCCAGATGATCCAATAGTTGGTGAAATGGAGCAGCTGTGCTCTTACCGCGGGCCAGTAAAGAGTCCCCGGAGGATCGAAAACCAGCGATGCAATCGCTGCGCACAGCAACACCAGGTAAAAGGGCGGAAAAATCCGGAAAACGCGTCGCAGCCAGAAGTGGGGGAAATTGACCGAGCCGTTCTTCTCGAATTCGACGCGCATCAATGTCGTGATCAAAAATCCGCTCAGGAAGAAAAAAATGGTGACGCCGATTCCTCCGGGAACCAAGCTGCCCAATCCGGCGTGAGAGAAAAATACCAGCAGAAAACTGATGGCCCGAATGCCGTCGAGCGAAGGCATATGCCGCGCCGCTTCAGCGGCGCGCATACTGGCGGAAACGCCATCCATACAGTGAGCTCAACTTGCCGAAATTGGCGCTGGCCTTGATGAGCCATGCCGCGCTGCGATGGCGGCCAAACAACCATGACACTGCGGCCATGGCAAACGAGAGAATCATCTGTACGAAGGCCCTAATGTAGAACGCGATGCAACCGGCCAATCCGATGGGCCTAAAGCCACCGGCCACGGTGTAGCGGGCAAATGCCTGACCGCCGCTCAAGGCGCGCAGCAGCAGCCATCGAAATGTCAGGCGCACCGGTTCGATGGGCTCAAATACGGGCGCCTTTTCCGACCAAATAATCTTCGCTCCCTTGCGAGCCAGCCGCACCAGCAAGTCCGTATCCTCGCCGGCCATGAGCTCATGGCCGGGATCGAAGGGCCCCGGTTCTGCACGCAGCAAGTCGCCGCGAAGCAGCACATTGCCGAATCGCATGCAGGGGTAGGGGACATCGGCACCCTCGGCTTGATGGGCAAAGTCGTAGAAGCGTCCGCGGCGAATCCACGCCGGCGCGGAAGCGGGCACCTGGGGTTCAACGGGCGCCAATACCCCGTCGGCGCCGGATTCCTCGGCGACCTTCAGCAGCACACCCAGCCACTCTTTGGACGCTCGTTCATCATCGTCAATGAATGCCATCCAGTCGCCAGAAGCGAGTTGGACCGTACGGTTGCGCGTCAGCGCAATATTCGGCTGCGGTTGCAGGTCATAGGAGACCGTGAAGGATGCGCGGGTTCGAAATGCTTCGACAGTCGGCCTTGCCCCACCGCCTGGATCGTTGTCGACGATGACCACCTGATCGGGGAGCCGGTCCTGTTGCAGCAAATCATCCAAGAGGCTGTGCAGGCGGTCGTTGCGCCGATAAGTGGGAATGCAAACGCTGACGCCGGATACTACGGACATGGGCGCGCCGAAAGCGGTGCACGATACCCTGGGGCGACGTGATAACGTGAGAGGCAGTCGACATTCGCAGCGGCAACATAACGTAGCCGGACATCGGCGACGTCAGGCGTAATTTTAGTGAAGTCCGTCAAATACAAATCATCCAGATGCTGCACGATAGCCATTATGAACCATTCCATGGATGCACGCATACTGCCTGAACTTCGCAACGCTTCGCGGATATTTTTTTCCCGCAAATGATTCTCGATGCGAACGGCTTGCCCGCCGGGGCAACATTAACCGCCGATATTTGTATCATCGGTGCGGGTGCCGCTGGTATCACCATGGCCATGGAACTCGCCGACGGCCGCAGCGAGGTGCTGGTTCTCGAATCGGGCGGCCTGAGGGCAGAGCGCGCCACCCAAGATCTGTACGCGGGCTCCGTCACCGATGGCCGCCTGCACAGCCCGCCGGATCGTTACCGTCAACGCCGCTTCGGCGGAACCACGACGATCTGGGGCGGACGCTGCACGCCTCTTGACCCGATCGATTTCGAAGAGCGCGGCTACATGCCCAATAGCGGCTGGCCCTTGGGGTTGGATGCTCTGGCGGCCTACTATCCGCGCGCGAACACCCTGTGCGAAGCCGGAGAATATCAATACAGGGTTGACCAAGCATTAGATCCGCCGGCGCGGCCGATGATCGAGGGCTTCGCAAGTTCGAATTTCACAACCGATACCCTCGAACGATTCAGCTGCCCGACCGACTTCGGCGCACGCTACGGGCAGCGCCTGCGCGATGCGCGCAATGTCAGAGTCATTTTGCATGCCAACGTGACCGCTGTGAAGCTCGATGAATCGGGCGTGCGGGTTCGCGCTTTGGCGGCTCGAACTTTGCGCGGCAGAGGCTTCGAAGTCACTGCCCGCCAATTCGTTCTGGCGGTGGGCGGCCTCGAGGTCGCGCGCTTGTTGTTGGCGAACCGCGATGTGCACCTGAACGGTATTGGCAATCAGCACGATGTGGTTGGCCGGTATTACATGTGCCACCTTGCCGGCACGATGGGGGCGCTGACCATCCACCGGCCGCTCTCCGCCGTCTGGAACGGATATGACGTATCCGCAGAGGGCATCTATTGCCGCCGCCGAATCGCATTGACGGCCGAGGCCCAGCGCCGCCAACACATCGGGAATTTCATCTGCCGCTTGCACCATCCGCGCATAACCGATCCGGCCCATCGCAATGCCATCCTGTCGGCGTTGTATTTGGCAAAATTCGTCATTCCCTATGAATACGGGAAACGCCTGCATGGGGATGAACGTGTAGGTTTGGCCACCTGGCTTCAACACCTGCGCAACGTTGCGGCGGGTCCTTTTGATGCCGCGGCCTTCGCCTGGCACATGCTGAAGGACCGTAAGCTGGCGAAGCGCAAATTCCCATCGATCGTCATCACTCCGAAGGCCAATTTGTACAGCCTGGACTTTCACGCCGAGCAGCAGCCCAATCCGTTGAGCCGCGTTACGCTGGGCGAGGGCGTCGACGCACTGGGCATACGGCGGATTTCGATCGACTGGCGATATACCCAACTCGACGTCGAGACGGTGGGCCGCGCGATGGCGCTGCTGGCCGCCGACTTTTGTCAAAATGGGATTGGCGATCTGAAATATGATGCAGCGGGCCTCGAGAGCGAAATAACACGCTACGGCGCTTACGGTGGTCATCACATCGGCACGGCGCGGATGGGCAAAGACCCGCGGACCAGCGTCGTGGACATGGATTGCCGCATACATGGGATGAACAACCTGTTCGTCGCGGGCACAGCGGTGTTTCCCACCTCCAGCCAAGCGAATCCCACCCTAACGGTGGTCGCGCTCGCCCTGCGGCTCGCAGAGCAACTCAAGCGCAACGAAGCTGCCCGTTAGCGCAAGCTCACCCGGGCTTCGATGCCGACGATCGTATCGCCAAATTCATAGATGTCGATATTCGACGACCGCGATTGCCTTTGCACATAGGCCTTTAAAAGCGCGCGCCGAAAAATCTGGTAATTGACGTTGAAGGATCCCGTAGGCAGGTTGTCGGCGCGTCCGACCGTCAACGAGCCGGGGACGAATTGCCCGATAAAGGTGCTGTGCGTGTACCCGCCGCTGATGGCCACCAAGATCTTGTAGGTGGCCTGCCAGTTCAATCCAAGCGTGGCGCTGGTGTCGAGCTCCGACCCGCCGGCTGCCACATAGCTGTTGACGGCTCGTGTCACATTGACCGTGAGGTTGGTCTTGGCGGTCAGTTGCCGCGTGTAGCCCAGCATTCCGGTGACCGCAGAGAGGCTGTCCGCGACTTGATCGCGCTTGGTATAGCCGAGCGCGCCCTTGAATGAGGTTAGTGCGCTGATGGCATAATTCGCCGTGAGCTGCGCGTCGGTCTGATTGTAGTCGCCAACGTCGGGCGCATTCTCGAAGCGGCCTGAAATATGGTCGACGGTGATGCCGTACGTCAGATGGGCGACGCTTCGATTGAGAAGCGCCAGCTGAGTGCCGACTTCCCGCTCGACGAAATCCGGGAAATTCTGCAGCGGCGATTTCAAATTGTGCGAATAGACTTCGGATTCCAAGCGCCAATCCGGATTGAAATTCAAGTTCAACCCACCGCTGATTTTACGGTCCACATCAATGGTGAGCTGTGTGCTGTTGCCCAGCGTAAAGGGCGCCATCAGCTGTTCCTGCCGAGCCTCCACTGTGCCGTCGAGCAGGCTGGTGGTCTTCCATTTGAGCGCGACATCGGCGAGATATTCATTGTGATCAAGCTGACTGAAATGATCGTAGACATAGCGCCGACCCTCGATGGTCGCGGTTAGTTTTTGCTCACTCCACAGGTAGGTCCCGTCGGCGCCTACAACGGCCTTCAGATCCTCGTCGGCCAGCGTCGGGTCGCCGATGGCGATCAAGTTTGCGTGTGAGTTCTGCACGCGAAATACGTTGGAATCGTATTCGTAGTGCGCATCCGCGTAAGGGTTGGCGGTCGCTTGGGCGACCGCAAGATGAGGCACCGCGACCGCTGCGGCGCACGCCAGCACGGCAACCCATCCCATTTGGCGCCGTTGCTTGGTGCGCTCGGAAACGTTTGCATTGCGGGATTCAATCATTCGGCCCTCTCCCAAGGGCAGAATACTACAGGGAATTCATTGGGCAACGCGAGGTACCGCATCATCTTTCTAAAAGGTATCGCGCCGAAGCGAGACCGCTCAGCGCGCTATTTTCCAGGTGTTAGCTGGCTTAATTTATTGCGAAAATTCAATCACTTCTGTCGTAAAGTGTATGCTCTTATGCCAAGTAGAACGTATGTCATACTTTGGAGACAATCTATTGCGTACACTACGAGCTTTCGTGGCTCCGGCAACTCGATCTGAACGCGTCTCGTACGCGCCAGCCGTAAGCCATTGATGCCATTGGCATTACTCACACGAAATGACCATGCAGAACAGGGCAACGCGTTTTTTGTTTCGCGCTGGAATGAGCAATGATCAATGATTAGAGCCGGAATTGTTGGGTTGGGGAAAATGGGCCTGTCGCATCAAGCGATGGTCAATGCGCATCCCGGCATAGAACTGAAAGCAGTCTGCGATAGTTCGGGCTATGTTCTCGACGTATTGTCGAAATACACGGGAGTTGCCACCTACGCGGATTACAAGAAAATGCTCACGGAATTACCGCTGGATTGCCTGTTCGTCGCCACGCCGTCCAAGTACCACGCCGAAATCGTCGCTGCGGCACTGGAACTGGGGCTGCATGTCTTCTGCGAGAAGCCATTTGGCTTGGAGCCTCAAGTCGGCTACCGGCTGGCCGAGCTCGCCGAGCGCAAGAAACTCGTCAATCAGGTCGGCTACCACTATCGCTTCGTCGCTGCTTTCAACGAAGCGAAGCGGCTCTTGGACCAGAAGCTCATCGGCGAGCTGCACCATGTGCAGGTAGAAGCGTACGGACCGGTCGTGCTGCGGCCCAAGGGTTCGACTTGGCGGGCGCAAAAGAGCGAGGGCGGCGGTGCGCTATTCGACTATGCCTGCCATGCCATCGACTTGATGAACTATCTCATCGGACCGCCGATCGCAGTTTCCGGAACAGTGCTCAACAGCGTTTTTTCGAGCGACGTGGATGACGAGATCTACTCCACTCTCCAATACTCCGACAAGTTATACGGCCAGCTGGCGACCAATTGGAGCGATGAGAGCTATCGCAAAATGTCCGTGAGGCTGTGTTTTTGGGGGAGCAACGGCCGAATCAACGTGGATCGCCAGGAAATACAAATCTACCTGCGAAGTCACGATGGCGCAGACGGGTTCACCAAGGGGTGGAACGTGCGCTACACGACGGAGCTGACCCGCCCGGTTTGGTTCTACGTGCGAGGAGAAGAGTACTCCGCGCAGATCGATCATTTTGTCCAGTGCATCAATACGGGAGTGACATCTTCGAGCACCTTCCGTACTGCCAGCGACACTGTCCTGGTGGCGGCCATGCTGCGCCAAGATGCGCAGCGGCCCCGCACCGCGATTGCGTTGAACGGTGCGGCAAATGCGCAGACGCAGGACTCCCCGGCCGTGCCGCAGCGGCGGCAAAAATCATTCGTCCGATCGCTTCTCGATCGACTATAAATTGCTCCCGGCGGCGACGTAATATGGACAGAGTCTTATTCGGCGACAATCAGTTCTTCGGCGTGAATCATATGTCGGAGGAAAAGGCGCGCGCTCAAGCGATGCGCTTTCAGAACGGCAAGGCAATTATCGAAGTGCTCGAGGATGCCTACGCCGAAGGTATCAAAACTTTCATGTGCACCACGCACGAGCGCATGGCGGAGATCTGCGATTTTTTCCGCGCCAACAAGGACAAGTATCCCGACTATATTTTTTACCCGTGCATGCCCTACGCTCATAAATATGCCAACGCCGCCGCCGAGCTCGGCATGCTTGGAGCGGTGCGCAGTTTTCTGCCGGAGGAAAACAAACTAGGCGCGCTGCTGCGAGGCGGCATCTCCCTCGCGCGCCAAGATGTCGAGGGTCTGGCTACGCTGTTGATCGACGCCGAAATGAAAATGTTTGCGGGCCTCAACACGCCGGTCGTTTTTTTGCAGAACGTGGCAACGGATTTCTTGCTGGGGCTGGGTTTCGACGAGGCATTCAAAATTTTCGCCGACCATGTGCGCGTGCGATACCTTGCGGAGCCGGCCTTCATGACGATGAATGCGCCCATGCTGGTGCCGCGATTGCAGAAGCTCGGCATCGACAATCCCATTATTTGCACCAACATCAACAAAGCCGGCTTCAGAATGTGCCCCAGCATCCAGGCGTACGAGGAACTGATTGCCCAGGGCCGTTGCCGCCTGGTTGCCATGTCCGTTCTCGCCAGCGGTGCCTTGGCGCCGCGGCAGGCGTTAGAATACGTTTGCCAATTTCAGAATATCGAGTCAATTGTTTTCGGAGCTTCCAGCCGTCGAAACATTGCGCAGACCAAGCAACTGATCGATGAATTGACGCGCAGCTAGCTTCACCTTAGCTGGTGAGGGAGGATCGAGGAAATGGGCCGAAGGGTGAGGCTGCTAAATGCCGAAGTAGACGACATCACCATGGACGAGCTGGTCGAGACATTTCGGCAGGGCGTCATGCTGACCTTGCACGTGGACTCGATCATGAAGCTGCAAAAGGATCCGGAATTCTACCGGCTCTTGCCGCTGTTCGATGTGATCACCTGCGACAGCCAGATTCTCGTGGTTGCCGCCCGAATGTTGGGAACGCCGCTCAAGGAGCGCGTGTCAGGATCGGACTATTTCCCGCGTTTCTACACCCGCTACAAGGACGATCTTTCGATGACGGTTTTCATCTGCGGCGGCGGCCCCGGCATTGCGGAGATTGCCCGCCGCAATGTGAATGCCAAGGTCGGAAGAGAAATGGTCGTCGGCACCATTGCCCCCTCACGCGACTACGATCAACGCCCCGATGAAATTGAACGCATGATTGCGCAGATCAATGCGTCCGGGGCGACCGTTTTGGTAGTGGGCTTGGGCGGCGGGCGCCAAGAGAAGTTCATCTTCAAGTACCGCGACCGGATGCCGGGAATTAAATTGTTCCTGCCGCTCGGCGGCACGATTGATTATGAGGCCGAAAGTCTCAAGCGGCCGCCTGCATGGGTTACCAATGTGGGGCTGGAGTGGTTGTATCGCGTGGTACGCGAGCCGCGGCAGAGATGGCAACGCTACTTCGTCCATCAACCTCCATTTCTCTACTACTTTGCGCTGCAAGTGATGGGAATGTATAAAAATCCCTTTGCAGACACGCCCAGAAGCAAGGCGTGATTCGGAGTGCTCGGCCTGCCTCGGCGCGCACCTTGCCGGCACAACGGACGCAACGCCAGTCGATAGTCGCAGCTCTCGTGGTTTGGGTGCTCATCATCATCATGGTCGTGCCCGACTCATTGAGTTATGGACCCACCGCTGTGGGTATGCCCACACAGGGCACGGCGGTCAGCCGGTTCATATGGATTGGATTGCTGGTCTTCGGAGTCGTCGTGGCGCTGTCGCGCTCCGCCATGGCACTGAAACTGCTGCGCCAAGTCAACCCGTACCTGCTGGTGTTCGTCGCGTTGGCAGCGGCTAGCGTACTGTGGTCGATCGATCCGGGCGTAACGCTGCGCCGCGTCTTGCGCGTGGTGACCATGGTGATGGTCTCGATTGCGTTTGTACTGATGAGTTGGCAAACGACGCGTTTTCAGAATGTTATCAGGCCGATACTCACACTTCTTCTGGTGGGTTCGATCATCTTCGTGATCATGGCGCCCGAGCTCGCCATTGACCAATCCGACTATGCAGCGCTGGTCGGAGCGTGGCACGGTCTGGCCACCCAAAAAAATGGGCTCGGCTCGCTGGCATCCATAGCTTTGATCCTGTGGTTGCATGCGTGGCTGAGCAAAGAGAGGCCGTGGTGGATGGCGTCGTTTGGAGTTGCGGTGTCGCTGATCTGCTTGGTCAACTCGCGAAGCTCCACGTCGCTGATGAATGCAGCGTTCTCGTGCCCGTTGCTGTACATGTTGATGCGCCCGCCGGTGGCGCTGCGGCGATATCTGCCACATTTGATCGTGCTGTTCGTCGTCGCACTGTTGGTGTATTCGCTGGCGGTTTTGAATCTCATCCCCGGCTCCAGCACCCTGCTATCTCCGATCACGATGATCACCGGCAAGGATCAGACGTTCAGCGGACGCACGGCGATTTGGGCCATCGTCAACGAACACATTGCTCAGCGCCCCATTCTGGGTTCCGGATATGGCGCCTACTGGGTGCTGTCGCCGGAATCGCCGTCAATGGAAATGCAACGCCGTTTATTTTTCTACCCGACGGAAGGCCACAATGGTTATCTAGATGTTATCAATGACTTGGGCGTCGCCGGCGCGCTATGTCTGCTGGGATATCTCATTGCCTATTTGCGCCAGGGACTGCGTCTGCTTGCAACGCTGCGTTCTCAGGGGGTTTTGTATCTCATTTTGCTGTTCGATCAGTTGATTGCCAATTTGACAGAATCGCGTTGGCTCAATGTTCTCACCTGTGAATTCACGATCATGACGATTGCAATATTTGCAATCGCGAAAACGCTGTTGGATCAAAAGAAAAAAATACAGTCACCGGCACCCAGCCCCGCTGCGCGCGGGCGGCTAAGAACTCCCGTGCGTCCGAGAATTTCCTAGCGCCACGTCGCACATTCGCGCGCATGACCGAGCAGTGAATTAGTCGGCCGTCATCGCGCGCGGTCTTTGCGTAGCTATATGGAGACACTTTGCGCACTGCCTTGCGCAGTGCTCCAATTCATGCGCGCGAAGCAAACCTGTCGAAAGGCAGCGACGCAAAGCCTCCGGTCTTCAGGATCGATCTGATCCATCAGATAGCGGGGTTGCCGGCAGCAACGAAGGGTGCTGTTGTCAATTCCATATCGATCTGCAAGCCACTGGAGCAAAAGTGGAACACATCGAGGTGCCGACATGATTCGAGAACAAAAATCGCCTATGGCTTTTCGACACATCGCCATAACGTTTGCCGCGGTTTTTATCCTGGGTCTTTCAGGCTGCGGCTATGACTCGACGACGACCGGCAGCGGCAGCGGCACCGCCACTGCTGCCGCGACCAGCAGCACCGCCAGCAGTGCGGTTGCGATGGCCGCGTCAAACTATATGGTCCCGCAGTCTGCCGGATCTGTTTCCGTGACTGTCGCGAGAACAGGAGGCGGCACCGACGCGATCAGCGTCGCTTACAACACCGCCGACGCCACGGCCGTGGCAGGGACCGATTACACGGCCACCAGTGGTACGTTGAACTGGGCCGAGAATGATTCGACCTCGAAGACGATTTCCATACCTGTCGTCAACGCCAAGCCGTTTGCGGGCGACAAGCAATTCCACATCGCGCTCACCGATCCGAGCGCCAGCACCGCGATCGGTAGCCCGGGCTCCGCGGCGGTCACGATCGCCGGCGATGCGACGCCTGCACAAGAGACCGTCGAACTCGCCGACGCGAGCTATAACGTTGCCCAGGACGCAGGGTCATTGATGGTCAGCGTAAATCGCACAGGCGGCTCCACCGGCGCCGTGAGTGTCGGTTACGTCACGGCAAACGCAACTGCGCTGGCGGGTAAGGACTACACGACCACCACGGGCACGCTGCAGTGGGCCGACGGCGACGCTGCGGCCAAGACGTTTTCGATTCCGATCAGCAAGGCGACCCCATTCTCGGGAAACAAAACTTTCACGCTGCAACTGACCAACGCCAGTGGCGCCGCCATCGCCGGACCGAGCAGCGCCACAGTCACGATTTCAGGCGATGCCTCGCCGCCGGTGGGCAGCCTGCAGTTGTCTGCCTCGAGCTTGGTGGTGGCGCAGAACGCCGGCTCCGTGGCGCTCACGGTGACCCGTCTTGGCGGCTCCAGTGGTGCGGTCAGCGTGGCGTACGCCACCGCCCACGGCACCGCGGTCGCCGGCTCGAATTTCACGGCCGCCAACGGCACGCTGAACTGGGCGAGCGGTGATGCCAGTTCCAAAACCATCTCGGTACCCATCAGCAACGCGACGCCATTTTCGGGCAGTAAGACTTTCACTGTTGCGCTTTCCGGCCCTGCCGGCGGCGCGACGATCGCAAGCCCGGGAAGCGCGACCGTGTCGATCTCGGGCGACGCTGTCGCCACCGGCAATTTGCAACTGTCGGCGTCCAGCTACTCTACCGCTCAGAGCGCCGGGTCAGTGACCGTCAGCGTCAACCGCACGGGCGGCAGCAGCGGAGCGATTGGCGTGTCCTATGCGACCGCCAACGGCACGGCGGTGTCCGGAACCGATTACACGAATAAAAGTGGAACGCTACAGTGGGCGAGCGGCGATGCAACCGCGAAGACGATTTCGATCCCCATTAGCGATGCAACTGCGTTCTCGGGAAACAAATCATTCACGATTGCGCTATCGGCCGCCACCGGCGGTGCTGCCGTTGGTTCTCCCAGCAGCGCCACGGTATCGATTACCGGTGCCGCCGCCGCCGCCGTCGGTAGCCTGCAACTGTCCGCCGCCGGATATTCCGTCGCTCAGAGCGGCGGATCGTTGAGCGTTACGGTCAATCGCACCGGCGGATCCAACGGCGCGATCAGCGTAGCCTACGCGACTGCCAACGGTACCGCGATCGCAGGAACTGACTACACCTCGGTAAGCGGCACGCTGAACTGGGCGAGCGGCGACGCCGCGTCCAAGATGATTTCCATTCCCGTCAGCAACGCCACCCCGTATTCCGGAAGCAAGACCCTGACCGTCGCACTGTCGAGCCCTGCCGGCGGAGCAACCCTCAGCACGCCCAATAGCGCCGCCGTCACGATCATCGGCAGCCAAGTCGCCCCTGCGGGATCTACGCTGTGGGTGTACTACAACGGCGTCTTTAATTGGGGCGGCGATTGGTCATTCGCGGCGACTGTGAGTTACCTAGATGTGACCGGCGGGCCCCTCACAGGCCTCTTCGATGTCATGGTCACCTCGCAGCAGTGGGGCGGCTGGCAGCCATTCGTCAGCGGCAATTGCCAGAGCGACATCAGCCAGTGCTTCAATACGACTCCCTATAAATATCTGATTTTCTCGGCCAAACCCACGGTGGCCAATCAGACCTTTAATGTTGGCTTCATGTCTTCCGGTGATACACCGGATGGCACTACTGTCAGCGATGCTGCCTCATATTGCTCCGGAGGCGGCAACCCCGCGGTAGGCCAATGGGAATCGTGCAAAATCCCTCTTTCGGTTTTTGGATTGACGGACACGACGATACTGAAGTTCTGGATTGCAGACCAATCAGGCCTGAGCAGCAATCATTGGTATCTGGACAATGTGGGATTTAGCGTAAATTGATCCTTGCAGGGTCCCGGCGGTGCCGGGACCCGCTTTCCTTAGCCCATTGGCGCAGCATGTCGCCACCCCAAATATTGAATGTCATTGAGGCCCGATTTGTGAGCTAATTCTCCCGGGTCGGTACTCCTGCAATGGGTGGGGGTGGGCAACAAAAAGTAAGAATTGTGAATAGCCAGATCGCAGCGCCTCGTCTCCTCTGTGTCCAATATCTTCGAGCTATCGCGGCGTTTATGGTCGTCTCCGCGCACCTTTCAATTCAGATTCCGTCCTTCACTCCCTATTTGTCGTCTTCTTCGATCATCGATACGGCTCGCTTGGTCACCGGTGTCGACATTTTCTTCGTCATCAGCGGTTTTATCATGATGGTGACGAGTCGCAATGCCCATCCCGTAGAATTTGCAGTGCGCCGCATCTTCCGCATTGTCCCGCTTTACTGGCTGTTGACCGTGGCACTTGCGCTGCTTCTTTTGTTTGCGCCGCAGTTCTTTCGCACCACCTCGCTGACTACCGGGGCGTTTGTGAAGAGCTTGTTTTTCATTCCGTATGCGAATCCTGTCCAACTGGGTGCGCTCAGGCCGCTGCTCGTGCCGCTGCTCGTGCCTGGTTGGACGCTGAACTATGAGATGTTTTTCTATGCGGTGTTTGCTGTCACATTGATCTTGCCCGTTGGCGGCCGGCTCCTGGCCTGTGGTGCGGCGTTTGCCATGCTGGTGGGGTGCGGTTTGTTGATTCCCGATTTAGACCCCAAGCTTTCCGTGATTGGATTCTATACGTCACCAACGATATTTGAATTTTGGATCGGGATGGCGATCGGCCACTTATACCTTCGCGGCGCGCTGCGACTGCACCCTGGGTTCAGCCTTGCGTTGCTCGTGGTGGGCTTCGCTTGCCTTCTCAGCGGTGGACATCCGCTTGGCAACTCGACACTAGCCTACCTGTTGCCCGCGGGATCTATTGCGCTGGGCGCCGTGTCATTGGACGCAGCCGGACGGACGCCGAATTGGAAGCTGCCCGCGCTGCTCGGTGATGCTTCGTATTCGGTGTACCTGAGCCACATCTTCACGCTGGGCTTCTTGCGCTTCGTGTGGGTTCGCCTTGGCCTCGACCATGTGAGCGTTGGCTTTGCGATTGCCTTCGAGAGCGTGGGCCTGGCACTCGTTGCGATCAGCGCCGTGATCCTGTACCGCGCGGTCGAAAAACCGACGCACGATGGCCTTCTGCGCTGGTATCGGCGCAGCCGTCTGAACATGGCGGTCGAGACGTGAGTGTGTGAGGCGGGCGGGTTTACGGGCGCTCGCGTTCCGTGCGCTCCCATGCGTTTGATTTGCCCTTACGCAACAATAACCTCAGCTTCCACAGAAGAAACCCAGGGGCACGCGCCAAATCCCACAAGCCGACCAGGCCGATCCCGCTCAGCTGCCAACCGCGCAGCACGTAGCACATTAAACTGAACGTGCAAGCCGCACCGAGCCACAGCCACAATTGCATGCCCGAAAACCAGATGGCGGCAATGGCCGCCACGGTGATGAGTGACGCGATGATCAGTCCCACGTAAGAAATCGGCAGCACCAATAGATCGAGCGCCAAGTCCAGGCACAGCGCACTGCGCCGCTTCAGCGCTGCAATCAGCAGCGGTTTCGTTTTGGAGCGCAACAGTGCGAAACGGCCGCGCTCCCATCGCTCACGTTGCGTGCGTGCGCTCTGTTCGTTCGATACCATTTCGGCGTCGCAGTGTGCCTCATCGACATACGCCACACGGAAACCGGCGAGACCCAGATCGATTCCGTACTCAACATCCTCGGTGAGCGAAAACGCTTTGTAAGGCACGGTCTGCAGCAACTGATGCGTCACGCTCCAGCCGGTGCCCCGTATCCCGCACGAGAGCCCGAGTCGCTCGCGCGCACGCGATCGCACGATATGCACAGAGCCTTTGGCAATCGTGATGAGCCGCGTGCGCCACGAGGCCATCGGATTGAGAACACCGTAATGGACCTGCACCGCCTGAACGCCCCGCTCGAGTCGCGCAGCTATCGCCTCGAGCAGGTTTGGCGACGCCTCCGCGTCAGCATCGATCACCACGACGGCATCGGCGAAGCCGGCCGCGCGGCTCCATTCAAAGGCAAACTCGAGCGCGTAGCCCTTGCCGCGCTGCGTGGGATTGTGGCGCTCGATCACCGCTGCGCCCGCCGCGCGCGCAAGCTGCGCGGTCGCATCCGTGCAGTTGTCGGCACAGACGACAACTCGAAAGCGGTCCGCAGGCCATGTCACCCTGTTCAGGTTTGCGACAGTGCGCGAAATGACGCCCGCTTCGTTGTGTGCCGGTACGATGATGTCGAAGCGCCGCACCCTGGACTTAAGGAGCGGCGCCGGCAGCCTCCACGACAGAATGGTCACCAGCAACAAGTAGGCGGCCGAAGGCACCGCAGCAAGGGCGAGGATCAACTCCAGGGCATGGATGAGCAGGGCGGTCACGCTAGCGATTGCGACTATTGCGCGAACTTGGACAGGAGTTTGACATAAGCGGCCTGATAGTAGATTGCGGGCTCCGTTATAGCCCAAGAACTGTCCGGCCACGGGGCATTCCAGTCCTTATAGGCCTTCTGGGGCGGTTGCGCGGCCGGGGGCGTCAAGGAGGCGGGCACGCCGTCCCTAACCGCGTTGGCGTTGGGTCCGCCGGTTATATAGCCGGGCGCAGGCCCGCAGGCGGAGGTCAGGGCATTGCTCCATTTCGTGCCTCGCCAGAACCAAGTGTGGTAGATCTCGTTGGCGGACTGCGTGGCGCCGTAGCGGTACATGTTGCTCAGGTAAACCATCGCGAAAGGGTTCACGCCGTGAAAGTAGTGCAGTATGCCCAGCGCGCGCGCCGCGTAGGTCTCATTGGAGCTCTTGTCCAGGCCATAGGCGATGACGTCCATATTCGAGTTGCCGTATTGCGCGCGAGGATTGTTGCTGCCCCAGTGATATTGCGGCTCGTGCAAGAACGCGCGATACAAGTCGTCGTTCGCAGCGAAGCCATAAACATGACTGCCCGACTTCGCATCGCTTGACTTGTCGGCGAGTATCGCGCTGCGAAGGGCCGCATCGGACCGCTTCAAAGTCGTGTAGAACAACAGCGCCTCCCCTTGCTCCGGCTTGTAGCGCGACCATCCCTCATCGTGATAGGGCTTAAGTTCTTTGTAGTGCAGCTTGATGTAATCGTCGTAGGCAGAGTTCTCCGTAATGGCAAATAAGTAGATGGCGGCAACAACCGCAGCGGCCTTTTGTTCATCCTCATTCCAATCCGCGTTGGCGGAGTGAACGACGCCGCCATCGCAACTCGTCTGGGCAGCGGTGCCGTGGTAGTTGCTCCACGCGGCCGTCGCGCGGGCTTTGAGGTCAGCGCTCTCGCGCGCCAGCGGGCCGAAGCCGCCGAACACATAGGCAGCGTGCGCAAACATGCCGGCGCTCGCGATGGTCGCCGCTGTGCAGCTCGGCACGTAGTAGCGCTGACTGTGGTCCGAACTAGGCGGCGCCGCAGGAACGTAGACGATATCACCGACCTTGAGCGCGGCACTTCCGTCCGGATATTGCATCTTCTTGAGCCAGTCGATCTCCCATTTGACTTCGTCGAGCACGTCCGGAATGCCGTTGCCGGATTCGGGGATGCCGAAATCATCGGTAAACACAGCGGGGCTTTCCTGATAGGCAGTCAGCAGCTGATGCACCACGGGCACGGCGAAAGTGACGTACTTATTCGTGTCGCCGGCATCGAACCAGCCCCCGCTGAGATCCCTGATCTTCGAGCGGTTGGTGCGGTCAGTGACATCGTGAGCTTGGGTATCCTGATCTGTTCCGTTGTAGGCGGACTCGTCGGTCCAACACGCATCCGCGAAGGGCTGCCGTTTTGCAAAACCACTTCGCTGATAGAAGTAGGTGCGCATCGCAGCCTTCAGAATATCCTTGTAGACGTGCGGGCCTATGTTGAACGCGGCGGATCGCACGTTTCTCTGCGAGTCAAAGACAAAATAAGCGCCGGGGGTGGTGACGGATGAGAAATCGAACCACCAGCCGCGATCGCCGGACGAAGCCTCGGTAGCGCCGCCGTTCCAGGCCGCAGGCTTCCCCGCAAATACGACGTGCCCGTCGTCCGCATCGCGTATCTGAAGTACCGGGCCGGGTCCGAACTTGTCTGCCTCGTCATAGCCGACCTGTGGGTCGCGCACCACGGCGACCTTGGGATCGCCGGGCCGGTAGCCGAACTGATCGACCAGCAGATGATGATCGAATCGGATTTGTCCGCTCATGCCACGCGCAACCGGTTGGTCTGCAGCAAGCACGGATGAGACGCCCGGACCGCCGATGCATGCGGCGAGTATGCAGAACAGCGCAAACTGTGCGCCCAGCGGAAGCTTCATCGGGGATCTCCTGGCATGGCAACAGGTTATCAAATCCTCGTGCGTCAGTCCGATGCGTGCACGTGCTATCGTTCCGCTTCAACAACTCGATGAGGCAGTTCGGCCAACGATGTTCAGCAGGCTACTCGGGAAGCACACCTCCGTCCTACGCATGTTCAGCGGCGCCATCGCGATTCAGGCGATGCTCTCGGCGTCTTCGTTCTTTGTCGGTTTACTGCTCGTCAGGCGCACCAGCGACGCGGAATACGGATACTACGTCCTGATCTTGGCCACAATAAGTCTAGTGACCAGTCTGCAGGGATCCTTCATCGGTCCTCCCATGATAATCCGGGTCAGTAAATCAACTCACGACGAGCGCGCCAATCTCATTGGAGGTCTGCTTCGCGACCAGGCGCGACTGCTGCCTTTGCTGGCGCTGCTTCCCGTGATCTTCGGCGTGTTCCTGCAAATTCGCGGCAGTCTTGGTCTCATGCTGGCGCTGACGCTGATTGCGGGTGCCGCCGCGACCATCACCTCCTTGCGCCGCAACTTTCTGCGATCGGTTTTGTTTGCCTACCGCCGCCCGAACGATGTGCTCGGATCCGATGCACTTTATTGCGTTCTGTTGGTGCTCGGTGCCTATGCGGCGACCTTCACGCCGCTGCCGGCCGCGACGGCAGCGCTCACCATGGCATTTGCCAGCATGCTGGGCAGTTACATGCTCACCAAAACGTTGTGGCGGGTCGAAACCTGGAATACAAAGGCGCCCTTCGGCATGCTTCGCGAGATCGCTCCCCTCGGTGCGTGGTCTGCTTTCGGAAGCGTATCGCATTGGCTCTTCAGCCAAGGCTACAACTACTTCGTCGCCGGAACGCTTGGTGTCACCGCAGTTGCCGCGTTGGCCGCCACGCGTTTGTTGGTTATGCCTGTGAATCTGCTCTCGACGGGGGTTGCGAGTCTGATGCTGCCCATGGTTTCAAATTGGACACACCGCTTCAGTCCGCCGAAAGTTTTCATACGCCTCACACTGGCATCCTTGGGGTTGGCCGCCATGGCGGCTTGCTATCTGCTGATCATGTGGCTGATGCGCGGGTGGATATTCAACGATATCCTGAAGAAGCAACTACCGGACAGCGATTTGCTGCTGGAGTTGTGGTGCGTGATCTCGATCGTGATGCTGTGCCGCGACCAGCTGCTGCACTTTCTAGTCGCCAGAGCGAAATTTCGTGTGACATCCACCGTGACGCTGATCAGTGCGGTGCTTTCGATCTCCAGCAGCCTGATTGCGATGCGTTATATCGGGGCGCCGGGTGCCCTGGTGGGCCTGCTTCTTGGGGAATTGTTCAACGTCGCGGGCATCGTCATATTCTCGGTGCACGAGGCCCGAGCTAAAACTTCTGACCACGAAGAAAGCGCCTGAATTTTCGCACCGTGCGCTTCAGCGGCGAGAGTGATTGCATCTCGCGCTCCTCTCGTGCCGTTTGCTTCTCCAGATTCCATGGATAATCGCGCGTCAGGAAATGGCGGCGTGCGCCCTTGACGGCGTAGCCCAATACATAGGCGCGGCGCGGCTGATCGGAGCTGTTGCCGCCTGCGCCGTGAATCGTTCGGGAATGGTGAATGACTGCGCTGCCCGCGGGCATGGGCATAGCGACGCAGTTGGTAAGATCCGGCGGCGCCTTCAGCTCCAGCCCATGAATTCGCGGATCGTTGCCGGGGCTTTGATGCGGATACAGAGGGCCCAAATTGCTGCCGCGAATGTAGCGCATGCAGCCGTTTTGAATGGTCACATCCTGCAGCGGCATCCAAATTGAGATTTGTTCCGTAATCATGGAACTCTTGTGGGCAAAAGAATCGTCCTGATGCCACGGCGTCTCTGCGCCGTTGAAAGGAGGTTTGTTGATGGCGTGCTCGAGCACGTTCTCGACGTTAGGTCCGAGCAGCTGCTCGGCGATGGAGCGGGCGCTGGCGGCGAGCTTGGTTTGCAAAAGCGCCGGCTGATAGCGGGACGGCCACAGCATTTGCGGGAGTGCCAGACCTCGCCCCAGATCGTCCGGGCCGACCATATCGAACAAGTCGCCTTTTTCCCATCCGCGCCGCTGCAAAAACATCTCATCGTAAAGCGCCCGAAGCGACATAATCTCGTCGGGCGTCGTCAGCCCGTTCACCAATAAAAATCCGTCGCGGCGAAAGTCCGTCAGCTGATCTTGGGTCAGCCGCGGTCCCGAGCCGCTGCCCATCTGAACGTTCTGGAGTGATTCTGTCATAACCAAAGGCGCTTGATTCCTAGAGATCGGA
>Ga0209624_10000735_pt1 | contig 28384 bp, 29 predicted proteins | sample JacPinW_OM2H0_O1_FD_188565 | JGI IMG/M metagenome (GOLD analysis project Ga0209624, IMG submission 188565) | Forest soil microbial communities from Algoma, Ontario, Canada - Jack Pine, Ontario site 1_JW_OM2H0_O1 (SPAdes) (version 2) | ecosystem: Environmental > Terrestrial > Soil > Boreal...
CCCCACGATCTTGAGACAGTCCGAACCTTCGCGTTCGTCTTCAGCTCTCTGAAGCTTTCCGCAAGCCATCGCCGCAACTACCGCGCGAGCGGTTTCGTCCTTACGTCGATTCGAGACGTCGCTCAAACGTCTCAATTGCGCAAACAGCGGTCATTCGGCCGCAGCTTGGCGAACGGGTCAAATCGACCCGAAGGCGACCTTGCGGGTTGGCCTTATGAACGGGCGGGAAGCGCGAGAAAGCGGTCTTCGGCTTAGGGCCTGACGCCAGTTGCGGACATTCGTTTTCAAAGGAGGAATTCGAGCTAACCACATGCGAGGATGGCGATGACGCTGGAAGGGATGGATTTCTACGGCTTCGCCTACCCGGCCACAGCGCAATCATACGCAGCGGAAATTCCGGCAATTGTATTGGTCGACATTCTGCCATCATTCCGTGGCCGTCCTGGCGAGAATATTGTTTCCCACTCGCGTTCGCGCCGCATAGTCCGCCGAGTTCGCCCAGCTCCCGCACCTCATTCCAGGAGGCTGCCGATATGCCAATCACCGATCGCCGCACCGTGATGCAGACCGCGCTGGCCGTTCCCATCGCCATAGCCGCGACCGGCCCGGCTTTCCCCCAGACAACGGGAGCCGCGCCTGGCACCGACGCAAATCGCGCACCGGCGAAAGGCGTGACTCGCGCCCTCGCGCGCTATGTCGTGACCGCGACCTATGACGACCTGCCGGCGAACGTTCGCAAGGAAGGTGTGCGGACGCTCTTGAACTGGGTCGGCGTCGCGATCGGCGGCTCGCGTCATCAGACCGTCGAGATCGCGGTCGCCGCGCTCTCGCCTTTCTCGGGCCCGGCGCAGGCCGCGCTGCTTGGTCGCCGCGAGCGGTTCGACATCATGAACGCCGCCTTCATCAATGGCGTCTCAAGCCATATTTTCGATTTCGACGACACCCACTTGAAGACGATCATTCATCCGGCCGGACCGGTGGCGTCTGCGATCCTTGCGCTATCGGAGATGCAGTCGGTTTCTGGCAAGGACTTTCTCAATGCGTTGATTCTGGGCGTCGAGACGGAATGCCGAATCGGCAACGCCGTCTATCCGAACCACTACGATGTCGGCTGGCACATAACCGGCACCGCTGGGGTGTTCGGTTCGGCCGCCGCGGTCGGAAAGCTCCTGAACCTCAACGAACAGCAGATGGTGTGGGCGCTTGGCCTCGCGGCGTCGCAACCGGTGGGCTTGCGCGAATCCTTCGGATCGATGAACAAGAGCTTCAATCCCGGACGCGCCGCCAGCAATGGCATTTTCGCCAGCGTGCCCGCGTCGAAGAACTTCACTTCCTCGGACCAGATGATTGAAGCAAAGCGCGGCTGGGCGAATACCAGCACGAAGCAGGACTATCGCGAGATTCTCGATGGCTTGGGTGTCCGGTACGAGGCGCTGTTGAACACCTATAAGCCCTTCGCCTGCGGGATCGTGATGCATCCGGCTATCGATGCCGCCATCCAACTGCGCAACGAGAACCAGCTCACCGCGGATCAGATCGAGCGCGTGGAGCTTAAGGTCAATCCTCTGGTGCTGGAACTGACCGGCAAGTCGAGCCCGCGAGACGGCCTGGAGGGCAAGTTCAGCATCTACCACGCGGTCGCGATTGCGCTCTTCGAAGGCGCGGGCGGCGAGAAGCAGTTCAGCGATCGGGCGGTGAACGATCCCGAAGTCGTCGCGTTGCGTGGCAAAGTGGTCCCCGTCGTTACGCCAGGAATCGATCCCGCGCAGGTCGACATGACGATCGCGCTGAAGGACGGGCGGATCCTGCATCGCTTCATTGCGCACGCGATCGGCAGCGTCGAAGTTCCGATGACGGACAAACAGTTGGAAGACAAGTTCGCTGACCTAGCCGACGGCATCCTTACGCCGACCGCGATCCGCCGGGTCATAAATACCTGCTGGAGTATCGAAAGCCTACCCAGCGCCGGCGAGATCGCGAGAATCTCGGTCTCGGCGTAGGTCATAGCCGCCGCGCGGTGTCGCTGCGTTGATACGCGTCGCGAGATGGGCGTCAAACGGGGATTTTCGCTGCGACTCGAGAACGCGGACCGCCGCGTCGACGGTGCGGAGCGGCTGAGATCCGCTATGCTGGAGAACAACATGAATAGGAATAGAGAGGAGAACATCGACTCCAAGGAACCAAAGCTCGATCGCCGATCGATTCTGGGCCTTGCGGGCGCTGCGATAGGCGCCTCGGCGGCCTCCGTTGCGGGCTCGGCATCGGCTGCGACACAGCACCCCGATATCGTCATGCTTGATGCGGTCGCCCTATCGAGCGCTATTCACACAAGGCAGCTCTCCTGTGTCGAGGTGATGACCGCCTATCTGGATCACATTGAACGCCTAAATCCGAAGGTGAACGCCCTCGTGGCGCTTGAGGACCGCGGCAGATTGACCGCGCGGGCGACAGAGTGTGATGTGCAACTCGCCCGGGGGGAATCTATGGGGCCGTTGCACGGGTTCCCGCACGCGGTGAAAGACCTTCAGTTCGTGAAGGGCATTCGGTCCACACAGGGATCTCCGATCCTGAAAGATTTCGTCCCGCCGGCCGATAGCCTCATGGTTGAGCGGCTGCGCAAGGCAGGCGCGATTGTCATCGGCAAGACAAACGCCCCTGAATTTGGGCTGGGGTCTCATACCTACAATCCAGTCTATGGAATAACTCGAAATGCGTACGACCAGACACGCTCGGCCGGCGGAAGCAGCGGCGGCGCCGCCGTCTCGCTCGCGCTCCGCATGCTGCCGGTGGCGGACGGCTCAGACTATGGGGGTAGCCTTCGCAATCCAGCGGGCTGGAATAATGTAGTCGGCTTTCGCACCAGCATCGGCCGTGTCCCAAACGACGCGCGCGATGTATGGCTCCCATCCATAGCCGTCACGGGGCCGATGGCCCGTAACATAAGTGATCTGAGCTTGTTGTTGTCCGTGCAAGCCGGATACGACGCTCGCGCTCCCCTCTCGATGGAAGGAAACGGTAACGCGCTCCAGAGCTCGCTAGAAGCGTCCTTCAAGGGGAAGCGAATCGCGTGGGCCGGAGACTTCAAGGGCTATACGCCGTATGAGCCGGGCGTGCTCGACGTCTGCAAGAGCGCCCTTAAGGTGTTCGAGAGTATTGGCTGCGTGGTCGATGAAACGCAGCCGGACTACCCGCTCGACGATGTTTGGCAGGCATTGCTCCGCATTCGCGGCTGGCAGGCGGGCGGCGCAATTTTTGCGTTCTACAACGACCCGGCAAAACGGGCCTTGCTTAAGCCAGAAGCCATCTACGAAATCGAGCTCGGGCTCAAACAGTCAGCGTATGACATCACTGCGGCGTCTGCGGTCCGGTCTGAATGGTATCAGGCTGTGCGCCGCATGTTTGAGAACTACGACTACTTCATAGTGCCAACCGCTCAGCTCTTCCCATTCGATGCCGAAATCCACTGGCCACAGGAGATCGCAGGCCAAAAAATGGAAACCTACCACGAATGGATGAAAGCGGTCCTTCTTGTTTCGATGTCAGGCTGTCCAGCATTGGCTGTGCCGGCCGGCTTTGGTGGCGACCGCAATCTGCCGATGGGCATCCAGATCATCGCCCCTAACCACCGCGAGCTCGACTGCCTCCGCTTGGGTCACGCTTACACAAGCGCGGTGGACTGGACCAATGCGCGGCTACCCGCACTGCTGGACTAAAAGTGCGGGTGGAGGCAAGCGCTCTTCCCCGCGTCGCGCAACGTGCCACTTCGGAGAGTTCGCTTCGGGTGGGAGCGGACAGTTTCCAAGCGAACACCGGTCGTCTCGGATGGGCGGTAGATGCTATTTCGCACTCGCAATGGAATGACTGGTTTGGCGTGAATTCGGGTCCTTCCCGAGCGACCCCCGGTAGGCGTGCTTTCCGCCCGAAGGCGATGTTGGCCGGCTCGAAGAACGTCGGGTACTGTCGACCCCCTTTTAGACCTTCTGGTTCGGTCCCTGGTATAGATGGAGAGCACGCGAAAGCGTGCATAGGCTCAACACGTCAAACGATCGAGCGGCAGTCCGGCCGGCCGATCCACCCCACGCACGGCGTCGTGTGGGAGAAAAGCATGGCGCAGTTGCCTCGGAGAGGACCGCCGCTGCTACTCAAAGTCCTTCTTCAAGGGTCGCTCCGGCACAGGTTGCAAGACGGCGAGCGACTGAACCTCAGAATAGGACGCATTGGAGAGTCTCTTCGCGCAACTTTCAGCCTAGACGACATGCGAACCGGTGGGCGGCCCCTAGATTAGCTCGCCGCCAAGCCGCCGGATCGCCGCCAGCCCTCGCGAAGCCGATCGTGTATCGCCGAACCCGCTCCAGAACCAAAGGACTGGCGTCTTTCGGCATTCGATCTCTCCGGCATTGCCTGGCTCGTGGTCACCAGGAACTCCCCGTGTCGTCTAAGTTTGTGTGGTCGCGCCGTTTGCTAGGAGGGTTTAGCGTAACTGCGGCGTCCCCAGCGAGCCGCGTCATCCGGGAGCGCGGCCAGCGTGCCAGCGCGACGCGCAGGCCTTCAAGATCGCGCGCCTGTCACTCGCTATCTGGCATATCCAGCGATTGGCTTGCGCCGGTACCGGAGCCGCCGGACCTCTTCGGTCTGCCGGGGCAGCTCACGCGCGAGCTTGGTCACCGCCCGCGCCTCGGCGTTGTCGTCGGGGTGATAAGCCCGGCTTCGGTTCGTGGGGTTGGTCTCGGAAGGCGGACGGAAAAACTGGTGCCATAGCGGCGCAAGCAGGCGATGCAGGGCACCCGGCCCGTAGGCGTTCGCTCCGAGCTTCTCGACCGCCTCTGAGGCGGCTCTGATGAAGGCTGAGCGGTCTGGCTCTTCCAGCGGCTGGGCGAGCAAGAAAATCCGGGTTTCAGCGTCCGGGTGCATTGGCGGACGCGACAGTGACGCGGGATGGTTGACGAACTGTTAAGCGGGTGGCTCGATGCGACCATGGCCAACGCTCGCGGCAAGAATTTCGGACCGCCGATGAGTGCCACGGCCCTCGTGCGGAACGAGGTCGCCGCTCCCACCGCGTAGGAAGCCGAAAGGAACGCTGCCCGCCGAGGAACCGACCGCGCTCTCTCTGGTCACGCTTCAACTGCGTGATGCGCTCCCTGATCCCGGTCGCGCTCGGCCTCCGCGATGGCTAAGAAGAGCTTGCTCAAGCCGTTGCCTGAAATGTCGTCGGCGCGGCGCTTGCCCATGAGACGCGAGCCTAGCAAGGGCGCGCTGTTCGTACGAGGGCAGCGAACGCAACGCTCGGTCTTCAGCGCCTTAAGGTAAGCCGTGACGGCTCCCTCCGTTTTAGAACTTGCTTCGTAGTATACCACGACTGCTCCTCCATTTTCGGACGTGCTTTGTAGTTACGCACCATCCGTTGAGCAGTGTCTCACACTTGATCTTTTGGTTCGGTGGCGACGGATTACGGTTTGCACAGGCCAGCTTGCACGCACAGGCCCAGGCCATTGACGTGTTCTTCCACCTCGGTCGATCAGCTCGCGCGTGACCCTGCCATCGAGCGGCTGGCCCTGGCTCGCGTCATCTGGTGCGCCTCGCGTTTTAACTGGCTGATCTCTTCAATTTCCCCCCTGCAGAGACTCTGGAATTGGCGCTCTTGTCAGCGTGCTCCAGGACATTGACAAAGCCGTCGCCGTCACCCAGGTCATGTTGCACACTGACAAACTGACAGGGCACATAATGGCGGTTTACGGATATTGCCGGGTTTCGACGCTGCGGCAGGCCAACGAAGGCGAAAGCCTCGACGTCCAGCGCCGGCAGATCGAGGGCTATGCCCACATGCACGGGCTGGCGCTCGATGAGACCGTGGTCGAGGAGGGCGTCTCCGGCTCGGTGCCGGTGGCTGAGCGAGAGAAAGGCGGGCCTCTGCTCGCTAGGTTGCAGAAGGGCGACGTCGTCATTGCGGCCAAGCTTGATCGCCTGTTCCGATGCCGTAGTTCGCGTATTGTCTCCCGGGGGGCGTCTTGTATGGAAACGAGGCGTAGGCGGTGGCGCTTGCGTCCAGGCGTTCCTGGAGTGTCGCATAGCTCGCGGCGAGGGCGCGGAGCTGGTCGAGCGTGAAGATTGGCATATTTACTTCGCCGGAGCCGGATCGACGGATGGAACTGGCTCCCTGAGCAAACGTATCGGAGTGCGTGGATTGCCCGGTGTGGCGTAGTCCAGATATCGTTCGTTAGCGCCACTTATGGCGAGCAGCATGCGATGAAACAGCACCAACAGTAGCTTCATATCGCGTATCGTTGGAAGGACCTGATCATGGGGCAGAGGCGCGCCGTGAGCCGCCTTATTCCTTCGCCTCCATGCGCGGTCCTCGCTGGTTCAGATAACAACGCCCGCATCCTCGCATACCGACTTCAGGAGGAGACGTTGCGGAACGTTATTCATAGTCTCCATGATGTTTTTCTTGAATGCCGCCTTGGCGTCATCGGATATAGCGGCCTTTTCGATGACGGTAACGATGTCTTTGCGTAGGGCTCGCCAATCCTTGGTCGGAAGGATCTCGTCTTCGAACTTGCCGGGCTTGAGCCTGATGTAAGAGTCCTGCAGTGCTTCAATCGTCGCTCCGAAGTGCGCGGGCGCTATATGGGGCGGCGCGGTACGGGAGTGCCAATACGCCCAGCTCAGATTGGGGAGGTCCAGGACGTCATAGGCGGCGAATAGACGCTCGACCATGCGCGTAAGGGCCACCGGGCCGATGTCAAAATCGGCGTTGCGATCCGACAACCACATTAACGGCTGAACGGTCAGTTCGGACGCTCTCCCTCCGAGACTGTAGGCGCTTCGAGCCGCCGCAGAGACGACACGCCAGTCCTTATCGAAAACCGTGTGGCCCGTTTCGACGAGGTAGACACCGAACGCAAACGACAGGGCCGTACGGAATTTCTTTCGCGTCAGGTCGTCTGGAGCGCCTTCGTAGATGATGCAGCCCGATCGGGGCGTCGGGCCGTCAGTGTCTCGTCGGGGACCGGGGCCGACGATGTGGAGTTTGTGGCCCGCCACTTCTAGAATTGCCGCAGGGCCTGTTCCGAGGTTTGCTTCTGGATCGACGACGATGATCCGTTTTTCACTGAAGGATAGGGCGGTCTTGGTGCCTTCGACGCTCTCGATGATATTCGGCCAACAGAGATGCGTAGGCAGATTCTCCAACCACTCGATTATGTAGGCAACGGGTCCGGCATCAGGGAGCGTTATGGATAGCTCGTGGATCCGGGCGGTTTCACGGACCGTATCCCCGACTTCAGAACGCCCCCTGGAATCCACCGCCGACAGGACGGCTTTTGCACCCGACGGGTTCTCAAGCATCACGCTGTCCGTATTGATACGCGCGGTTCCCGGCGGGATTGCACGCCGCTGGAAGTGGCCGCGTCTGACGGCCTCCGTATGGATGGAAAGGGTAAGGCAGTTGTCGCGGCGAATCTTGAACGTGCGAACGTCGCCATGCAGCGGACCGGGATCAGTGACGCTGAAGCCCGGCTCGTTGAGTATGTCGATGGCTTGGTTTTTCCAGTTCAGCACGGAAAACCGCCGATCATCGCATCGTCTCGTCGGCAGCATCGACATCAAAATCCGAGTCGCGGCAAGTGCTTTGCCGGGAGAAACAGCTTCGGAATTCCCTCTCTTGTTCCTGTTTTGTTCCTCCGTCATGCTGCGGCATGCACCCGCCCATCTTCCGCGTCCAGCATCGTCTGTCGGACTGGCCGGACTGCATGATCGAGCTTAGTTGCTGTGGCGGGTCGGTGGGCCTCCCCGTGCGCCTGCTCATTCAGCGCCAAGGCGACATCACATTCGAGGCCTTGTTGAAGCGCCTGCGCTGCAAGCGATGTGGCAAATCGAAGCCCTCGCCTGTGTACCTGGTGGCCGGGCATCACCGGACGGCGCGTTATGGGCCTACTGCGGATTGGGCGGTGGAGCTGGTGCCGCCGGAGGTCAAGAGAGGCGATTAGTCAGGTCGGCAGTCGTTGTTTCAGACGCATCGGGGGCGATCGCGCGCGGCGGCCACGGGCTGCCATAGCTGGAAAACGATAACTGGTCGACGATGGTCTCCCGCCGCTATGATATCGAGAACCGCCTGACACTTCGACGGGATCGTTGTGTCCGTGACCGGTGATGGTTTTAGAGCTCGTTTGGCCATCATAGCCTATTTAAACGTACCGGGAGCGCGTGCACCGATTTCGGATCGGAAACATGCCCCTCAAGCTGACGGAGAACATAGGTCTTCGACGCCCGCGTCATGCTGTCCTGTAACAAGACGATTGTGCCGTCCACGACCCCAACCATGACGCCATCAAGGAGCCTTGGGTCCTTCTTCTCCCTGACGACACAATACCGGCATCCGGATTTCTCCGCTGTGGTCTATCCAGCCCCCCGGCAGCCAGCGGATCGGCGTGGGTCTCCCGGGCTCCGTTCCACCACCGCCCAACTTGCAGCCCGCTCCGTGACGCCGTCGAGGCGGATATCGACGGTGTATTTGCCAGCATAATCGTTGCAGGAATGGGGGCCGTAAAACGCCATGAGGGACCGGGCCAGACTGTCCATCTTGTCGTAGCCTTTGGACACGCTTTGCAGGAACTAGTCGCACCATCCATAGAAGACGTCATCGGGATCGTGATCGTCCGCCCTCATCCTGCGCAGGCGCTTCTTGTCTATGAAAACCTTGTTCGGATGCGCGTCTGAAATCGCACGTGCGAGCTTGATCGATCCCCAGCAAAGGGCGGAGCTAAAGAGGCACGCTCGTCGTCAAGTTCAGATCTGTTTCGGCCGCGCATCTTTGCGGGTTAGTCCTTGAATTTGATGGATCCGCGTTCCCACCTGCTGAGTGGGCCTCTAGGCCGAGAGCTTTGCGGGCCTCAGCCTCGCGCTCAGCGAGCCATGTCGAGTGGCAGGAGCTGTGCACCTCGCCCCGGTCGGTTCCGACGAACAGCAGAACGAAGGGGTCATCTGGTCGCGGTCCGCCGCCGCAGTGGGCGCACACGCCGGCAGGCGACGAAGTGAAATGGTCGTTGATCCACTGCGTGATGAGACTTCGCTGTTCGGCCTCGCGCATGCGGAGCGCGCCGACGAGCTCCCGCTTGTAGTGGCGAAGCATTGCCACCAGGTGGGAAGGCGGGTCTGCTTCGTGCTCGAGGATAAGGTCGTAGCCTTCGACCAGCACGGTGACGCCGGCGGACTTCGCCATGCGGAGAACGTCGTCGACGCTCATCATATCCTCGTCCTCTGACGAGGCGGATTTGGCGATTTGAGCCCGCCGTCCCCTTCAACCCTTACCGCCTCGGGCAGCGGGCGGGTGAGGCTTGGCCCTCCCCCGTTCCCTGTAGAAGGCGCAACATCCGCAACATCCGCAACATCGCCTGTCGCATAAAAGCTTTTTGTCCCGCTTGATCCGCAACAAGCCGCAGCGTCATTCGCAACAACCGCAACATTGGGGCCGCTGTCGTGTTGCGGTTGGAAAAGGCTCGTTGCACCTTCGATTTCGTGATCCACAACCTGATCTCTCTGAAAAAATTGAGATGTTGCGGATGTTGCGATTTCGTCGGCCAAGGGAGGGAGGTAGCGCCGCCAGAGGTCGTGGAGATCGGCGCGCGCGTAGCCTCTCGGGGTGGCGGCCCCGATTCGGACCGTCTTTGACTTGATCCCATATGTCCCCAGCCGCTGGGAGAGTTGGCGATCCGTGATCGGCTTTCCCTTGAGATCATTCCAGGGCGCGTCCTCAAGCAAGCACAGGCGCGCCAGGACATCCTTGGTGGAGAGGCTGTCCTCGCCCTCGAAGATTGTCCGCAGATCCTCTAACAGCCGGATGTTGAGGCTCGGCTCGATCTCCCGCGCCGTTTTCACCAACTCGGTCGCCGCCCGCCGGGCCCAATTGGGCCAGTCGCCGCCTGCGAGGTCGGCGACCGCGAGGGGGGCTTCCCAGACATCAGCAGCGCGATCCTCGACGCCCGCCGGCATTCTGGGCCGCGCTTCGGTCGCCTGCTGCAGAGCCGCTTCCGCCCACGCCGCCAACCGTCGGTGCAACGCCTCGCCCTGCGGCATGTGCAAGCGGCGACGAAAGGATTCGATTTTCTCATCCGGGGCCCGCCGGCGCATGCGGACGATGACCGACCGGGACAGAATCGTGTCCGGCAACCATCCGAGCCCCGCCAGGGCGACGGCGGCGAAGGAGGGGATCTCCTCCGTCTCGATGATCTTGCCGCGCACCACACACCGGCCGGCGACGGCGCCGCGCCGATGGCCTGAATTCAACAGCGCCCGAAGTTCTTCATTCTCTCTCGCCTTCGGGCCGAAAACTGTGTCGATCTCGTCAAACAAGATCGTAGGCGGCCCCTCCTCACTGCCGACTTTCCTGAACAGGTAGGCTGGCGTGACGTTCACCGCCGCCACCGGATTGGGGACCAGGAGTTCAGTCACCTCCATAGCGCGCGTTTTTCCCGATCCTGGCTCGGGCGACAGGAAGGCGATCCGTGGCGTGCTTTCCCACGCGCCCATCAAGTGCGCGTGCGCGACCCACAAGACATGCGCGGTTTTCGCGTGCTCGGAGGGATAGGCGATGAAGCGCGACAAAAACGAGCGCACGTCGTTGAGGATCGCGGCTCCTTCCTTTTCGAACGGCCTCGCCTCATCGTGCATGGCGCGCGCGGCGTCGAGACCTTCTTTGCGGAGGACGTCATTGATGTCGCGCTCGCCCATCACGCGCCCCCGTGCAGAAGAACTTTGAACCCCCTTGCGGCGAGGCGGCGCGCAAGCTCTCGAGCGCCGATTCGCCCGGCTTCGTCGCGGTGCGCGACGACCGTGACCGTCTCGATGTAGGACGGAACGGCGTCGGCGAGATGGGGCAGGAAGGGCGCGCCGCCCGACGCCCAGGCGCCAAGGCCGGTCGCATCGTGCGCAGACAAAGCATCTTCGACGCCTTCGTGAACCGAGATGGCGAGGAGATCGTTCGCCGGCGCGACGACGATCGGCACGCCCTTGAGAGAGCCGATCGTGCGCTTTTGGACCTCGACGGCGGCCTTGTCGGAGCCGTCCGCCTTGAGCGCGATCAGTTGGACGGCGTCGACATCGAGCGGCGCGCGCAGGACGCCGGGCTCGGCCTCCTCCGGGATTGCGAAGGCGGCGATGAGCGAGGGCGGATAGTCGTTGAACGGCCTCAGGAAGCCTAGCGTGGCCGGTAGCGGCCCTCCGTAGCCACGCGCCTTCCTAAGGTACGTTTCCGCGATAGAGCCTGCCAGCGGCTTCCGCTGAGCCCACAGCCAGCGCGCCGTCTCGCGCCGACGACGGACGTCACCGTCCTCAGCGCCAGGATCGCGCTTTCGCGGTGAAGGCTTGAAACTGGCCCGCGTCTCGCCGGAGAGCGCCGCGACGGCTTCGGCGAACGTCACACCTCCGGCGTGCTGCGCGAGGCCGATGGCGTCGCCGCCCTTGCCGCAGCCGCGACAGTTCCAAACCTGTTTTTTGATGTTGACGCCGAAGCGATCCTTGCCGCCGCAAACCGGGCACGGGCCGACGTATTCGCTGGCGCCAGCGCGCTTGAGCTTCGTCCCCAGCCGCTCGGCGATGCCGAGGATGTCAGCCTCGCGGGCCCGCTCAATCGCGGCCTTAAGCGTCACCGCGCCTTCCCTCAGGCCGATCCCGGCAAGGTGGTCGCGGGGCTCAAGGTCTTGAGCAGCGCCAAATTTCTCGCGATTCGCAATCGGGACGAACTTGCTCGCCTCGTCAGTTGGGGGCTCGCGCGCCGCGCCTGCGGCCGCGAGTTCCCGCCGGCCTTCGCGGGCCACGGATCACGCGGTGTTCGACGTCGCGAGCACCCGTCGGCGCTCAGCCGTATTGTGCACGGGCGCGCTCAAGATCGCTTTCGCATAGTCGTCGAGCGCGGCGGGAGTGTAAGTGGGAAAACGGCCTTCGTAGATCATGACCGGGCCCCCGCCGAGGACCGCGAGTTTCGCCAGGGTGCGTGGCGAGCGACGAACGCCATGCTCGTCGCTCAGATAGTCGCACGCCTCTTTCCGACGGAAGCGCCGCGCTATATGCGGAGCGTGTTCAAGGGACATCGTAGCCTCCTAAAATGTCGTGGCCGCAATGAGCGGTGACGTGAGGCTAAGGTCGGCTGTCGGTAGACCACAAGACGCTTGTTATTAAATGGGGACGCTCCCCGTACCTATTTAATCCGCTTGCTGGTCAGCGCTTGGTGAACATGGCCGCCCATCGATCCCTTCAAAAGCCCGGTTGAGCGCAGCGGCGCCAACGTATCGGTGACGAAAGCCAAGAGCTCGTCTTTCGAAGGGTCCGTCCGAGCGGGCCGAGCCTGACGCATGATCTTCCACAGCGCGTCAACAGCTCTTCGTTCGTGATCTCCGCGCCGGCCCGGCTTGCCGGGCTCGATCGATGCCAGCGCCTTTTCGATCCAGTTGGCAAGCGCGGACAGCACGTCAAGCGCGAACGCATAGCGGGCGTCGCCCATGTTGTCTCGAAAGACCTTTTCGCCGTCGTCGTAAGGCCAATCCTCGGGCGGAAACAGTTCGTCGAAGCTTTCGTCCTTGGCGGCCTGCGCCTCGAGCAACCGGCGACTGTCGGCGTCCAACCCGCAGAGAGCGTCGTGAAATTGCCTCAAGGGCTCCGCTTTGCCCTTGAGCGCGGCGAGCTTGCTCCCTCCGGTCGGACGTCCTCGATAGTGCAGACCGAACCATAGCACCCCGAGGAGCTTTCTCAGTTGCTTGCGCGCCCGCTGTCTGGGGCCTTGTCCCGTGACGCGCAGATGCTTCTGGATCAGGCCGTCAAGCTTCCCGTCCGGATAGAGGCCAGGGATCGGATTGTCGCCAATGCCGACCGGCTTCCAAGCGCTCGCTTGGGCCGAGGCACGGCTTCAGCCGCTGATCTGCCGCACCGGCATTTGGACGACGCGGGTTAAGCTTGACGCGCCGTCCATGTTCGCCGCGATAGCGCCTGCGACACGGTTGGCCGCCGCAACCAGCGCAGGATCAAGCTTGTGGATGTAGCCGGAAGTCACCCCGCGGACGGAATGGCCGAGTAGCGCTCCTATCGTTGGCAACGTGAGCCCGAGATCTTCGCCCATGCTAGCGAAGGAATGGCGCAAGGTATGGAGCGTCGCCCCAGGAAGGCGGCGGCGCGCGATCAATCGCCACGCTTTCACGACGCCTTGAAAAGGCCCGGCTCCCCGAACCGCGGGGAAAATGAACTCGTTGCCTTTTGCGCGCTCCAACGCTGCTTGAAGCACCTTCACCGCGGCGAGCCCAATTGGGCGCACGCTCGCTCCCGTCTTTGAGTCGCCTAGGCGAAGCGCCTGGCCGGTCACATCAATTTCGGACTTGCGCAGCGACGTGATCTCTCCGCGGCGACAGCCGGTCAGCGCGATCAAGCGGATAGCTTGGACGGCTTGCCAACGCATGCCGGCGCGCTCAGCCGCCACGAGTCGACTGCCGAGCCTGCGATATGCCGCCTCGTCCAGACGGACATTGCGCTTGCGGTCGGATTCCCGGCGCACGCCGCGCACTGGATTATCGGCCCGATAGCCGGCCTGAGCGGCGTATTCCATGATGGCGCCAAGCAGTCCGAGCGTGCGGGTGGCGGCGCCGCGCCCGCCTTTCACGATCGCCCGGCCGCGCGGTCCGGTCTTCACGTCGGCGGAGGTCTTGCCGAGGGTGACGTCGCGCTGGAATGCGCGGATGTCCGCCGACGTGATGTCCTTGATCGGCCGCCGCCCCAGGAGCGGGACGATATGCCGTTCGACGCGGCCTAGGTCGAACGCGAGCGTCGAGGCCTTCTTGGCGCGTCCGCGTCGCGAGATTACGAGACCGGCGCTCGCCTTCTCCAAATACTCGCGGCAGATCTCGGCCACCGTTAGCGCCCGCCGGTCCGCCTGGCGCGTCTCCGCCGGATCGCGGCCGTGAGCAACGTCGGCCAGCGTCTTCTTCGCCAGCCTCCGCGCTTCGTCGGGCGTCAGTACGCCATAGCGGCCGAGGGTCAGGCGTCGGCTGCGGCCGTGGGCATTGCGGTATTGGACGAGAAAGGATCGAGCGCCACTCTGTTTCACCCGAACGCCAAACCCGGGAAGGTCGTCGTCCCAAAGGACGGCCTCTCCGGCCGCCGGGATCGGCAGATCGTCGATAAAGCGCTTGGCGAGCCTGGGCATCGGGTAAGCAGCCGGGTAAGCAATAGGTAAGCAACAAGCGGGAAACTGCGGAACACATGAGCAACGCGTGGTCACTGTCCGCCAACGGGGACAGTGCCACTTTTCAAACGCTTAGGAAAGAGGAGCGACAATAAGAAACTGTGGGGAAACTGGCGCTAACGCGTATCCCCGACCTTGCCAAGGTTGGGGTCGAGGGTTCGAATCCCTTCGCCCGCTCCAAATTTGCTTAGAGAAATCAGCGGCGTAAGCGATGTTCAGCCCTGCCGGGCCGCCGCTAGCCGATACTGGGAGCTCCTTCCGGGCTGAGATCGACAAGACGCGAACAGCTAAAAGGCCTCGCTCGAGGGGGTGTCGCTGTCCAACAGCCCGGCTTCGCTAGCCATTGACCTTCAAAAAACCTTATCCAAATGCCAGCGCCAAGCTCAGAGTGACGCCTGAGCGCCGCAATGTCGCCACGAGGCACAGATGATTAAGGTGGGATGGCCGGCGCAATGGACCCGGCGTCTGCAGCGTCTGAGTTGGTCGGCCGTGGCGACAAATACGCATGGATGCGAAGCCACGCCGACACTGGGCGCCTTGGCGCGCTGGTTCCTTTCCGGTTGGCGCCCCGGCAAGGAGGAGGCGGGCGTCCTCATCGCTCTTGCGTTGCTCGGCGCGCAAGCGACGGCCACCGCAGCGACGCGCGATTCCCGATCTCTTGTCAGATCCGTATCTTGGCGCTTGGCTCAAGCGGCGCCCACCTCCCAGCCGGACGCCGGCGCTCCAACGGCGCAAGATGACGATAAAAACAAAGCGGAGAAGGCGGGCGTGCCGGCCACTGTCATCGACGGGGAGCAGCTTGAGAGCCTTCTCGGCATCGAAGCGCTTAGCTCGACCGGCGACGACATGGGGCGCGTTGTCGACATTATCGTTGATCGCAGTGGCCAGGTCAGAGCCGCTATCATCGATTTTGGCGGTTTTCTCGGCGTCGGCTCCCGCAAGATCGCCGTCGACTGGCGCTCGTTGCATTTTGACCCGAAGAAGGCGGGAGCGGTCGTCGTCAATCTGACGAAGGATCAATTGCGGGTCGCGCCAGTTTACAAGGCGGCCGAGCCGGTCGTCATGATCGGCGGCCCAGCCGCGAAGCCTTAAAGAAGTACGTTCGGTCGCTCGCTTCGACGCGATGATCAGACCGAGGAAGACGCTCCAGAGAAGCTCATGTCCGATTTCCTAGGAACCGGACTGCCGAAGAGGAAATCGCCTTCCAGGCCCGACAAGGTATCGTCGGAACCCCGGCGGCCCTATCATCAAAGAATTCGCCCTCCTACTCCCTCGCTCACCAGCCGCCGCGCTCTTGATTGGTTCGTCTTCTTTCTGGCGGACGTGCAAACCGGGTTCGGCGCCTTCGTTTCCGTCTATCTGACCGCGCAAAAATGGACCCAAACTGATATTGGCCTTGTCCTGACGGTCGGCGCTTTTGTCGGCTTAGTCGGTCAAATCCCCGGCGGCGCGATCGTCGACGCCGCACGCTCGCAGCGCTGGGTGGCGGCGGTGGCCGTCGCGGCGGTAGGGGTCAGCGCGTTCGCGCTCGCCGTGTCGCCGATCTTTGTCGTTGTCTTCGCCTCTCGGATCTTGCAGGCGGGTGCGAGTTGCGTGCTTGGCCCCGCAATCGCGGCGATCAGCCTCGGGCTTGTTGGCCACAGACGGATTAGCGCGCGCCTCGGCCGCAACGCGACTTTCGCTTCTGTCGGCTCAGGCCTCGCGGCGGCGGCCATGGGTGCTTCCGCGTATTACATTTCCGACCGCGCGGCCTTCATCCTCGTGGCGAGCATGACCGCGCCGGCGCTGATCGCCCTTTACCACATACGAACCCACGAAATCGATCCGACGAGGGCTCATGGCGGCGTCGCGAAACCTGAGCATAGAAATCCGATGGCTGGTCTGCTCAGCCTGTTTGAGATCCGCCCGCTCCTGATCTTCGCCGGCTGCATTGCGCTGTTTCAACTCGCCAACGCCGCCATGCTGCCGTTGGCCGCGAGCATGATGACATTGCGCTCGACCAAGTTCGCCACCATCCTCGTCGCCACCTCCATTGTCGCGCCTCAACTCATCGTCGCTGCGCTTTCGCCCTGGGTTGGGCACAAAGCCGAACTCTGGGGACGGCGCCCATTGCTGGTTCTTTGCTTTGTCGCTCTGGCTGTCCGCGGACTGTTGTTTGCGTTTCTGATCAACCCTTATCTGCTGATGGCGGCGCAACTCCTCGACGGCGTCTCAGGCGCGGTGCTCGCGGTATTGGTTCCCCTGATCATAGCCGACGTTTCTGGCAAAACCGGTCACTTCAATCTCGCGCAAGGCGCAGTCGGCTCCGCGGTTGGAGTCGGCGCGTCGATCAGCACGACGCTCGCGGGATATGTCAGCGATCGCTTCGACAGCTCGGCGGCCTTTCTGATGATGGCGGGATTCGGCATCCTCGGACTGGGGGCGGTGTTCCTGGCTATGCCCGAAACGCGCCCGCCGCCAGGCGAGAACTGACCCGTTAGCCAGAGACCGACGCGATCCTTGGGCGAAGCGCCGTGGCGCCGACCAAATCTCGGTAAACCGCCAAATAGTCTCTCGCCATACGGCGTGCTGTGAACCGTTCTTCGAAGCGCTTTCTGATCACCGTTCGTGACAACCGGGAGAGATGGCGGAGGGCCCCGACGGCGCTGGTTTCGTCCTCAACGACGAAGCCCGTAACACCGTCTTCGATCAATTCGGGAACGGCGCCGCGATTGAAAGCGATAACCGGCGCGCCGCAAGCCATGGCTTCAATCATGACCAGTCCGAAAGGCTCCGGCCAGTCGATCGGCACGAGCAGCGCGAACGCATTGCTCAAAAACTCGGACTTCTGCGCGTCGGAAATCTCCCCGATAAATTCGACATTCGGTTTCGTGAGGAGCGGCTTAATCATCTCCTCGAAATAGTCGTGGTCGGCTGCGTCGACTTTGGCCGCGATCTTAAGTGGCAGTCCGCAGCGCTCGGCGATGCGGATCGCGCGATCAACCCGCTTCTCTGGCGAAATGCGACCCAAAAAAGCGAGATAGGAGGGTTCCGCCGGAACGGGTTTAAGGAGATTCTCGGGCATTCCGTGATGAACTGTGCCGATCCAATTCGCGTTCGGCGCCGGCCGTCGCTGCGCGTTTGAAATCGACACCAGGGGAACATTCGGGAAGGTCGAGAAGACCGGCTCATGCTCGGGCAAGTCGAGACGGCCGTGCAAGGTCGTCAGAAAGGGCGTCGACTGCCGCGACATCACGGAAAACGGGTAATAATCGAGGTGGAAATGCAACAGATCGAATTCCCTCGCTCGTTGTGCGATCTGTTCGATCATGCTCATATGAAGAGCGTTCGGATCGCGCACCGAACCGTCAAGCCTGAGCGCGGTTGGCCACATCGGCTCGAGCCGCGCACTTGTGACAGAATCCCCGCTCGCAAACAGGGTGACCTTGTGGCCGAGCGCGACGAGCTCTTCGGTGAGCCATGAGATCACCCGTTCGGTTCCGCCATAAAGCTTTGGCGGCACAGCTTCGGTCAGTGGCGATATCTGAGCAATGCGCAATTTTCCCTCCAGTCGGCGACGACTCCGGCGCTGTGATGAACATTGGGGTAAGACATTGGCGAGAACCGCCAACGCAGACGAACGCTCCGCGACGGAATAAGTTCCGGCGACAAATTTTTTTCCGTTTCATGCGTTGATATTTTGGTCGGCGCTTGGCTCCGCCAAACTTTGACCGATTTTTCCCCAAACATTTCGACGCTGATGACTGAAGGCGACCTGACCAAATATGGCGCTCGAACCTTGGCCTTTCTGGGCCGCTATGTACGAGCGCGCGCAGTTCCTCACGCAGCGGTCGCCGCTGCCGTTGTGACGGCGGTGGCCTGTTCGGTCAGTACGCAATACGGCGTCAAGAGGCTGGTGGACGCGCTCTCAGCGCCATCGAAGAACGGAAGTCCCTGGTTCGCCTTTTGCGTCGTGTTGTTCTTCATCGCGGCGGACAACCTATTTTGGCGCGTGGCCGGGCTCATCGGCAGCTATACATTCGTACGCGTCACGGGCGACATCCGCGCCGATCTCTTCAGACATTTGACGGGTCATGCGCCAAGTTACTTCGCCCAGCGGATGCCGGGCGTTTTAACGAGCCGAGTGACCGCGACGTCCAACGCCGTCTTCACGATCGAAAACATGTTCGTCTGGAATGTCGCGCCGCCGTGCCTGGCGACCGTCGGCGCGATTGCGTTTCTCGCCATGGTCAACGGATGGATGGCTAGTTTACTCGCCGTGGTCTCCTGCGGCATGATTGTGGTTATTTTCCACATCGCCGCCGCCGGCAAACCGCTGCATCATGATTTCGCCGACAAAGCGGCGGCCGTCGACGGCGAAATGGTGGACGTCATCGGCAATATCTCGCTGGTGAAAGCGTTCGGCGGTCTGTCGCGTGAGCAGCGTCGCTTCGACGCGACCGTTGCGCAGGAGCTAACAGCTCGACGCCGCAGCCTGCTCTATCTGGAGAGGCTGAGACAGACGCACGCCGTCGTCACCGTCATTTTGATTGTCGGTTTGCTTGCGTGGGCGATCCATCTCTGGCAACGCCACGAGGCGACCGTTGGCGACGTCGTGCTGGTCTGCACGCTGGGCATCTCGGTGCTCAGCGCCACGCGCGATTTCGCTGTCGCGCTGGTCGACGTCACGCAACACTTCGCTCGTCTGTCGGAGGCGCTTGCCACGCTGCTCTCTCCGCACGAACTGACGGATCATCCGCAGGCGGCCACGCTGGCGCCGAAAGGCGGGGCGCGGATCGTCTTCGAGCGGATCAGCTTCGCCTATCCCGGGGATCGGCAAGTTTTCGAACATTTCCCTCTCGCCGTCGAGCCCGGACAGAAGGTCGGCCTTGTGGGACCATCCGGAGCAGGCAAGTCTACCCTCATTGCGCTCCTGCAGAGATTTTACGATCTGCCGAACGGTCGGATCTTGATCGACGGACAGGACATTTCGCGAGCGACGCAGGAGAGCCTCAGACAAGCCATCGCCGTGGTGCCGCAAGACGCGCCGCTACTCAACCGTTCGTTGATGGAAAACATCCGCTACGGCCGTCCCGAAGCGACCGACGCGGACGTCTGGAAAGCGGCGCTTGCAGCTCGATGCAGCGAATTCATCGAAAGCCTGCCCGCGGGGCTCGATACGGTTGTCGGCGACCGCGGCGCTCAATTGTCCGGCGGCCAGCGTCAACGCGTCGCGATCGCACGAGCCTTCTTGAAAAATTCGCCGATCCTGCTGCTCGACGAAGCGACCTCGGCCCTTGACAGCGAAGCCGAGGAGGCGATTCGCGACGCGCTTTCGCGGCTCATGCAAGGACGGACCGTCATCGCCGCCGCACACCGCCTGTCAACGCTGCGGAATTTCGATCGGATCGTCCTCTTAAAAAGGGGAAAGATCGTACAGGACGGCGAACCCGAGCGCCTGCTGCAGGTGGACGGGCCGTACCAAACGCTTGTCATGCAAGAAGTCAAACGTCTCTCTAGGCAAGCCGCGTAAGCGCCTCGCGCTGCGTCACGTGATTGAGGGCGACGCCATTGGCTTCATCGCGTGTAATATCGCGGAAGCCGTAACTGCCGGCCGCTTGATTGCCTCGAGGCATGCGTTAGTTTCGACGCGAGCTCACGAGCGAATGGAAGCCCAAGAGTGTTTCACCGCTTGCAGCAGCCGCCGCGCCGTTCGAGGATAAGGCGGCGATCGGCGCCTTACGACGTGGCGCGCAGAGGATCCGAGAATGCAAATGGCAGGAGCCAGACCGATCGCCAATGCGCCCGCGGCACAGTACGCCGTTCCGGCCGGTGCTTCACTACAGGAGCGGCGGCCACGAACACTTAAGCATGCCGACACTTTCGCTGTCTTCGACCACAACGGCGACGTGCTGTCCGGGCCGGGCATCGCGGATGGTTTGTTCCATCGCGATACGCGCTACCTGTCTTACCTCTATCTGATGGTCGACGGCCAACGGCCGCTGCTGCTGTCGTCCACCGTGCGCGACGACAATGCGGCGTTCACCTCAGACCTCACAAATCCCGATCTGTTCGACTCAACGGGAAAGCTGATTCTGGAGCATGACTTCTTGCATCTGCGCCGCTCCCGCTTCCTCTGGAACGGCGCCTGCTACGAGCGTCTGGCGGTGCGTAATTTCGATGAGCGGCCGCGACAAGTCAGGATAGATCTCACTTTCGCCGCGGATTTCGCGGACCTCTTTGAGGTGCGCGGCGCGCTGCGCCTTCGACGCGGGACAATGCAGGCGCCCGACGTCGGCACCGACTGCGTTACGCTCGCATACCGCGGTCTTGATGATCGGCGCCGCGCCACGACGCTGCGCTTCGAACCGGCACCCGACCGGTTGAGCTCGAATCTGGCCACCTTTGTTTTTGATCTCGACCCCAAGCGCCAAAAGACTCTCCTGCTTGAGATCAGCTGCGATGGCGCGGGCGCCGGCGAAGCGCTGCACCGGTCCACCTTTCGTGCGCTTCGCGAGGCGCGGCGGGCGCTGCGGACATCGTCCTCCCGGGCCGCTGCGATGATTACCTCAAATGCCATCTTCAACGAAACCCTTCGCCGTTCGGTCTCGGACCTCTACACGCTGATCACGGATACGCCGGAGGGGCCTCTCCCTTACGCTGGAATCCCGTGGTTTAGCACCGTGTTTGGCCGGGACGCGCTGATCACCGCCCTCCAGACCCTCTGGCTCGATCCCGCGATTTCACGCGGCGTGCTTCTCCATCTTGCGGCCAACCAGGCGACGACCTTCGATCCTGCCAGCGACGCCGAACCAGGCAAGATCATCCATGAGGTGCGCCACGGCGAGATGGCGGAATTGAGAGAAGTGCCGTTTGGCCGGTATTACGGCAGCGTCGACTCGACGCCGCTGTTTGTCATGCTGGCAGGCGCCTATTTGGAGCGTACGCGCGATGTAGCGACGCTCCAGCGGCTGTGGCCCAACATCGAAGCAGCGCTTTCCTGGCTCGAGAAGGATGGCGATCGCGACGGCGACGGCTTTATCGAGTATGACCGTCGGAGCAGCGAGGGGCTCAACAATCAGGGCTGGAAGGATAGCCGCGATTCCGTCTTCCACTCCGACGGCGCGTTGGCGAAGGGCCCGATCGCGCTCGTTGAGGTTCAGGCCTACGCCTTTGGCGCGTGGCGCGCAGCCGCTGCGATCGCTCGCGCTTTGAGCCGCCCTGAGCAAGCTGCTGCATTCGACGAGCGCGCGCAAGCGCTTCGCACGGCGTTCGACGCCGCGTTCTTCGACCCCACGCTGGAGGGTTATGTGCTGGCGCTGGACGGCGACAAGCGTCCTTGTCGGGTGCGCGCCTCCAACGCTGGCCACGCGCTCCTGACTGGTCTCGCTCTGCCGGAGCGCGCCGAGGCGGTGGTAAAGACGCTCATGGGGCCGGCTTCCTTTTGCGGGTGGGGCGTGCGCACGGTCGCCGCGACGGAGGCGCGCTACAATCCGATGAGCTATCACAATGGCTCGGTCTGGCCCCACGACAATGCGCTGATCGCCGCCGGCTTCGCTCGCTACGGCTTCAAGCGCGAGGCGGCGCGCATTTTTGAAGGGATCTTTGCAGCTTCAACCTATATCGACCTGCGGCGATTGCCGGAACTGTTCTGCGGCTTCGTGCGCCGCCGAACACGAGGTCCGACCTTCTATCCCGTCGCCTGCATGCCTCAGGCCTGGGCGGCGGCAGCGCCGCTATTCATGCTCCAGTCGTGTCTCGGGCTCGGCTTCGATCTCAATGGGCTTCACGTCACTTTCGAGGGACCCATGCTCCCCGACTTCGTTGGCGAGGTCACGCTGCTCAATCTCGCCATTGACGGAGCGACGGTCGATGTCGCCTTGCGCCGCTCGGGATTGCAAGTTGTGGTCGATGTTCTTGATCGACGCGGCTCCGTGCGGGTCGTGACGACAAGCTGAGAGAAGCCGGCCGTCCTTTCCCTCACCGACTTGTCCCGGACAAAATGCTCGCATTGTGCTTCCGCGTCGCCGAGATCCGCGCCGAGCCCGGCCGGCACGAACATGGAGGCCGTCCAGTTCCAATCGCGCGGCAGGGCGAAACTCGCCCTCAGCCAATCGCACTTGCAATTGGAAACCCGCGCGAATCCTCAGCGGAGAAATGATTTTTGCCGCGCGATAATTATCCGGAAAATCGAGGCGACAAATTATTACGCTGGAAAAATCAATTCCCCGCTCGGATAAAATGGGAGCGGGCATGAAATCGGCCTGTGCAGCGTTGTCTCGCCCCGAAGGAAATCCACCCGAAGACATTTCCGAATTGCGCACACTGGAGGCCAATTGCGCAGCTTCATATTTTCGTAGCTGGGTCGGCGTGCCGATTAAATGGCGCGGCATAAGCCGCAGGCCCACTCCTGAGAATTGGCAATTCCATTGGGCAGCGTTCGCCGCCCTATCATTTGGCGGGCAATCGCAATGCAGCTCACCCGGTCAAATGCAATATTGAATTATGCCTATGCCGCGCTCGAAAGCGAAATTCGGATCAAAGCCATCGAGATCGGGGCAACGGATGGACCAAACGGCGTCGTTTGGTCGGTTAATCTATTTGCCGTGCCCCAAACGTCCACGATATAGGCTCATCGGACGGCTCGTCGAAGCTAACCGATCCCAGAGCCACTCAGGCCGCGCTACTCCGGCAATCCGGCTCGCCGCAAGCCGTTGGAAGGTGGTGAGATATTCCGGTCGATGGAAGAGAAGCCAATCCTTCAGGTTGGAAAGCCGACGAGCGGGATCCAGTCGCCGGAGATTTTGAATCGCTCGCTGCGCGTCGTCCATTCGGCCGGCGAACGCATGACTTGCCGCAATTATGCAGACCGCGATGAGAAAGCTCGGCAAGTCTCTCAACGCCTTCTCGGCCCAAGGCGCCGCCTCGTCGAAGCGACCCGCGCACAAGTGCGCAAGCGCCGTTCCGCATTGCATTCGATACATTTCGGAATCGAGAGGACTCGAGCGCATGGCATAAGCTAGTCGCTGGATCGCATTGTCCGGTTCGCCCCGCATGATTTGCACGAAGCCGCCGAGAAACCACGCCGCCGCGAGGTTTGGATTGAGGAGCAACGCCTTATCGATCAGGGCGATGCCGCTATCGAGGTCGCCTACGAAATTTGCCAGCGCGTGTCCCCGGCGGGTAAGAGCGACAGCATCATCCTTGCCGACCTCGATCGCGCGATAGGCTAGTCTCGCGCCTTCGGACATCACTTGGGAGCGATCAACAACCCAGCCGTTGAATTTGCTCCAGAAAAGGAAGGCTGCGGCCATTGCATAAGCCGATACGAAATCGGGATCGCGCTCGGTCGCTCGATAGAACAGCGCCAGCGCCTCATTCATGCCCTCGCTGTCTCCGCGGTGAAAGGTAGCCATACCGCGTAAGTAATAGTCATAGGCGTCGAGCTTCCCGGTCGGTTTGTGTTTTGCGCGCTGGACCTCCGCACGGTCGAGCTGCGGAGCGATCGCACCCACGACGCTCGTCGCCAGTTCATTGTGCAGATCGAAGATGTCGTCGAGGCTGCTATCGAAACGGTCGGCCCAAAGATGCGCGCCCGCTGTCGCATTGATGAGCTGCCCGGTGACGCGCACCCGGTTCCCTGGCTTGCGGACACTGCCCCTCGAGCACATAGCGAACGCCCAACTCTCGTCCTACCTGCTTCACGTCGACGGCGCGGCCTTTGTAGGTGAAGCTGGAATTGCGCGCGATAACAACAGCCATCGCTGCGCGACAACGCTCCGATGATGTCCTGGACCACCCAGTCAGCGAAATAGTCTTGCTCCGGATCGCCGCTCAGGTTCAGGAATGGCAAGACGGCGACCGAAGGCTGATCGGGTAGGGTGAGCGCCTCTGAGGGTTCGGCCTTGACAGGATCGGTTTCCGTCGCCGCTGATTTCGTTGCGCCCCGCGATGGCGTCTCCAGCACATCTCCGACAAAGCGAAATCCTTTGCGCGAGATTGTCCGGATCAAGCGCTGCTCATCGCCGGTGTCGCCGATCGCCTTGCGGGCGAAGTTGACATGACTGGTCAAGGTTGCGTCAGAGACTGTCCTGCCGCGCCAGATGACGTCGAACAGTTCATCCTTGCTGACAACGCGGTCTCGGTTCTCGATCAGGTGGATAAGCAGATCAAAGACTTGCGGCCCGACTGCAATGGGCTCGGACCCACGTGAGAGCTCTCGTCGGCCGGTATCGAGCACACATTCGCCGAACACGAATTGCACGCGTCGCGCCCGGGCGATGGGGGCCTGTTCGGCCTTCGATCCAGCTCCCTCTCAATAGCCCGCCGGCATTTTGGACGGAATTTCAAGCTGGGCACAAGCCAAATTCGAGCTCGCTTCAAGGACGTTAAGACGGTTTTCAGTCACCTTCCACCCATCGATTGCGCGTCGCGCTTTCAACTAAGGGAAGGTGGAACCCATGAAAATCGTCGTGATCGGCGGCACTGGCCTGATTGGCTCGAAAACCGTCGCCATTCTGCGCCAGCGCGGCCATCAGGTGATTGCGGCCTCCCCCCAGAGCGGGGTCAACACGCTCACCGGAGAGGGGCTCGACGAAGCCCTAGCGGGGGCGCAGGTCGTCGTGGATCTCGCAAATTCGCCTTCGTTCGAAGACAAAGCCGTGCTGGAGTTTTTCAAAACTTCTGAGGGCAACCTTCTCGCGGCGGAGGAAGCAGGGGGCGTCCAGCACCACGTCGTACTCTCAATCGTGGCAATCGATCGGACCGACAACGGCTATTTCCGCGCCAAAGTCGCGCAAGAGAAGCTGATCCAGGCATCCGGCATCCCCTACACCATTGTTCGCTCGACCCAGTTCATGGAGTTTCTTCGCGGAATCGTCGATTCCGCCGCGAATGGGAACATCGTCAAGCTGCCACCGGCACTGTTTCAGCCGATCGCGGCGGACGACGTCGCTGCCTTCGTTGCACAGGCTGCTCTGGCCGCGCCCCAAAATGGCGTCGTCGAGATCGCCGGCCCCGAACGAGAGCCGTTCAACGAAATCGTGGCTCGCTATTTAAAGGGAATCGGCGGCCCACGTGAGGTCGTGAGCGATCCCGAGGCCAGAGACGGGTGTGCCCGGATCGAGGAGCACTCGCTTGTGCCGTTGGGGAAGCGCGTCTCGGTCGCATCGATCTGAACCAATGGCTACGCCGCTCACAGGTCGCAGCTTGATCCCTGAGTGCAATCTCTTTCTATTACGAGCGGAGACAACCATGTCGCCCTTTCGAATCCTTGGAACGACGCCTGTTCTCGCATTCAGCGTTCAGCTCATGCCGAATGCGCAGGCTGCACCACCGCAACCGATTGTCGTTCCCGCCATGCAGAGGGATCTGGCTGACGTACTCGGAAAGGAGGTGGTGATGCTCACCGTCGAAGATCCGCCCGGAGCTGTGGAGCACGTCCATCGGCACGATGCGTATGCCTTCGTCTCCGTGCTGGAAGGGACGATCGTCGAACAGGTCAGAGGAGGCAAGGAGGTCACGCTGACACCGGGGCAGACTTCTACGAAGGGCCCGACGATGTGCACACGGTCGGGCGCAACGCGAGCGCGACCAAGCCGGCAAAGTTTGTCGTGGTCATGGTGAAAAAGAAGGGCGTCGACGCTGTGTTGCCCGCCCGAGTGACTCATTCGCTTTTGCTCGCCGGACTGTGTTCCCGACCCAGCAAGATTTGGACAGCATAAGACGATAGCGCCGTCGATCAGCCGGCGTGATTACCGCCATCGTGCGGCCTGAGGGGAGGTAACGCCCATGCGTCGTGTTGCGATGATTACCGGCGCGAGCGGGGGCATAGGCGCTGCGGCCGCTTTGCTCCTCGCGGAGCGTGGGTTTCGTGTTGTTGTCAATCATCACGCCAGCGCCCAGGAGGCGGGAGAGGCGGTCGCGGCAATTACCAAGGCCGGTGGCGAGGCCCTCGCGATTCAGGGCGATGTCACGTCGTCAAGTGATGTTGCTCGGATGGTGACCGAAATTGAGAAGCGATGGGATGACGTGGACGTGCTCGTGCATAACGCGCTGAACCCTGTCGCCATGACCTCGTTTGCAGAGCTGACCTGGGAACAGCTCGGCGGCAAATTGGACCGAGAGCTACACGCCGCATTCCGGGTAACGAAAGCGGTCGTGCCGGGGATGATTTCCCGAAACTATGGCCGGCTGATCTACCTCAGCACCGGACTGTCCCGACGGCCCCGCGACGGCATGATTACGCTAGGGACTGCCAAGGCGGCGCTGGATCAGTTTGTCCGGTTCATCGCGCTCGAGCTGGCCCCCGCATCAGATCACCGCCGACCCCGTGGCGCCGGCAACGGTGGAGGGGACAACGGTGGCCCATCAGCTGACCCAGGAGAAGATTCACGAGCTCGGCGCAGCCACACCGATGGGAAGGCTCGTCCGCCCCCTTAACGCAGCCAAGACCGATTGCTTTCTTCGCAAGCGATGATTCCGGCTTGACCATCGGCCGCTACATTCCGGTCAACGGCGGGGTCGCAATGGATTGAACCGCAAGGCGCAGGATTGGAAAAGGGCGGTGTCATGCAAACAATCGACTTGGCGTATGTAGGCTGTGGCGTTCACGAAGAACTGGTTGCCCATGTCGCAGACCAGGAAGGCTACTACCCAGATGAGCGTATTCACGTCGCCATCCACGACGGAGAAAGCTGGGAAACGGAGCGTCTGCGCCGCTGTGCGACGATTGGTCTGGGCCGGACCTTGGTGTCGCGCCTGACCGACGGCATCGGGTGGAAGGCGCTCTGCGTCAACACCCATCGTCCGCTGTTCTGGTTTCTCGGCCGGGCAAATGTGAATTCCATGGCGGATCTTCGGGGTCGCCGGCTAGCTGTCCACGCCGCCCACACGGCGCCTGGTTGTTTCGCTCGGATTGTCTTGCGCAACCACGGTCTGGACCCCGTCCCCGACCTGCAACGTATCGTGCGGGCTCCGGGCGACTACCAGATGGACCTGCGGCGTCTCCGAGAAGGCTCTATCGACGCCGCCTACGTAGGCGGCACGCTCTCACCTGAACAGGTCGCGGAGGAGGAAGGATTCCGACCGCTGGCCTGGGTCAGCGATCACTTCCCCACCGTGGGCATCTTTGTCGACCCCATCCATATTCCGCTCGATAGCCCAGCGTTGCAGGCGCTGGTGCGGTCCAACAAGCGGGCCCTCCGACCCCTCGCCGCGCAGCCAAGCTTGGCCATCGATTGCATTGTCTCGTTTCTGGACGGGCTGACGCGTGATGAAGCGCAGCGGTTCTATGAGCGCTACATCGGTCCGTACTTCACTCCCGATGGTCACGTCGACCTCGATATCGCGCGGCAAGGGATCGATGCGGTCGCGGCCGAACTCGGCGTCGCTTCGGTTGCTGTCGACGAGGTCTACCTCCCATCCACGGAAAGTCGCCGCAAAGCAATCCTGGCGGAAGCGCCATGGAAATATTTACGCCCGCGCAGGCCGCACTTCGAGGGAGAAGGGTCGGAGCCGCCTTGGGTTCCGTCTATGACCGCTGGAAAGATCTAAGGATGGGATTGACGGGCACGTTGGCCATTTAAGGCTCGGCAAGAGCCGTGCGGGATGCTGCGATCGTTATGAGAAGAGGCGAACAGCGCTATGGCGAGAATCTACAGGGAAATCGTAGTCGAGCAGATGATCCTGACCGTCGAAGAAGTGATGAGTCGCGTTATCGACTGGTGGGGAGACTTACCACCGTCGATGAAGGAAGCGATCGACCAGTTTCGGGCTCAAGTTGGAGCGGCAATTGACTCCGTCGAATTCGTCAAGAGAGCGCTCGACACCCCAGTTCCGGAGACTGATTGCGAGGAAGGTCTCGTCGATGTTGTTGAGGTGGATCGCTCGCAACTTTGACGAAGAAACTTGACTTCCGAAGCCGGGCTGGCCGCGCCGGCAGAAGGCGGAACGTCTTTAGCCGCTCGGAACCGGCGCTCGTGGTTCGCTTCCGCCTACACGAGTCAACTCGAGGTGTTATCAGATGGAACGCGCAGCGCGCATTCACAGCTATGGTCCTCCTGAGCGACTGTCTTGGTTGTCAAGCCGAGAGGGTCCATGGTTTTCGGTCTCGCATGATGGCGTTGAGGATGACGAGGAGCTTTCGGATGCAGGCGACGAGGGCCTGCTTGCCGGATTTCCCAG
>Ga0209624_10000736_pt1 | contig 28378 bp, 22 predicted proteins | sample JacPinW_OM2H0_O1_FD_188565 | JGI IMG/M metagenome (GOLD analysis project Ga0209624, IMG submission 188565) | Forest soil microbial communities from Algoma, Ontario, Canada - Jack Pine, Ontario site 1_JW_OM2H0_O1 (SPAdes) (version 2) | ecosystem: Environmental > Terrestrial > Soil > Boreal...
TCGGCAGCGCGGCGATGCAGGTCACGCCGATCACGATTCCGCAAATGGCGAGGGTGAAATACAGGGTGCCCAGCGGCAGCATCAGGATGAAGTAGGCGAGCGTCGTCCAGGTGCGGCTGTCCTTCAGCATTGCGCCAATTCGCACGAGTAACCCCATCTGCGGTCCCGGGTGGACCGGGCGGCGCGGCATGCGCTCGCCGGTCATGGCTTCGATGAGACGCCCTTCGCCGAGCGCGATCACGCGGACGATACCGATAAAGGCGAGAAAGAACGGGATGCCGATGATGAGAATGGCGAGGCCGAAGGACATCGAAATGCCGGTCACCGCGATCGTGAAGTAGACGATGCCGGTGGCGAGCGATAGCAGCATGAAGAAGAGCGAGGTGTAGGCGCGCGGATCGGTGTAGATGCTGAAGAAGCGTTGGACGGGGGTGCGCGGCTTGCTCGCGGCCGGGCGCGGCGCGGGACGCAGGGCCTCTTTCACCCGGGCCTCGCTTTCGCAATAGGCTGCGGCCACTTCCTCCGGCGCACCGTAGGTGCTCGCGATGAGTTCCAGCACGTCGGCCTCGGACTTGTCCGGATGCGCGGCGATCTCGGCGCGCAGGTATTCCTCGGCATCGTAGGTGGCGTCCTGCACAAGCGCGGGGTCCTGCCCGGCGAGTGCCTCACGCAGCTGCCCTAGGTACGCATCGATCGAGCGCGGAGCCGCTGTGCTCATGGCGAGGAACCTCTCTCAATGAAGCGATCGACGAAATCGCGGGTCTGGCGCCACGCGCTGCTGTACTGAGTGAGCGTTGCCCGGCCTTCGTCGGTAATGCGGTAGTAGCGTCGCGGGGGACCGGAATAAGAGGGCACGATGCGGCTCGTCAAAAGGCCGGCCGCACTCAGCGCGCGCAGCACCGGGTACACGGTCCCTTCCTTGAAGAGCGGCTCGCCCTGATTTGCCTTGTCCAATCGTTTTGCAATTTCATAGCCGTACAGGTCCTCGGGACTGGCCGCGAGCACGGCGAGCAGCACCAGTGCAACGAGCCCGCTGTTCAGGTCTTTCTGAAACTTGCGTACCTGACCTTCGTCCATCTTCTATCGTCCGCCTGCTAGTACTATGAAGTTACTAATATTGTATGTCAACCACCATTAGACAATGAAAATAGCTCGGCTCGTCGAATTTTTGACACCTGCGGGTCTTGAGACCTACTGAACAGCAACTAGACTGGCCGTCCTTTAACGTAAGCTCGGTATGCGAAATCCCTATCTTGAGGTCTCGCCGGTCCTCCCGCGCTCCCTAGCGCGACTGCCGGAACTCGCAGGAAACCTCTTTTTCAGCTGGCATCGCCCGACGCGGGCGCTCTTTGAGGATCTGGATCGCGAGCTATGGAAGCAGACCGGCGGCAACGGCCGCCTGCTGCTTCGCTGCGTGAGCCAGGACTTGCTCGATGCGGCATCGCGCGATGAGCAGTACCTCGCCCGCTACGCGCAGGTGCTCGCAACCTTTGATGCCTATGTGCGCGCGCCGCCGCTGAGCCCGGACGCGCCGCTCGTCGCCTATTTCTGCGCCGAATACGGTTTTCACGAAAGTTTTCCGATTTATTCGGGCGGCTTGGGCGTGCTCGCGGGCGATCACTGCAAGGCCGCCAGCGACGAGCGCATGAACTTTCTGGGCGTGGGGCTTCTTTACGGTCAGGGCTTCTTTACGCAAAGCGTCGACAACGACGGGGTGCAGTTTGCGCAGTACGGCGAACACGATCCTCGCGATCTGCCGGTCGAGCCGCTGCGGCAGACGAATGGCGTGTGGCTCACGGTGCGCGTGCGCATCAGCGGCCGCGATGTACTCGCGCGCGTCTGGAAGGCCGAAGTCGGCCGCGTCGCGGTCTATTTGCTCGACACCAACTGCCCCGAGAACGCCGCCATTGATCGCGACATCACGCACCGGCTCTACGGTGGCGATGAATCCACGCGCATCCGCCAGGAAATCATGCTCGGCGTGGGCGGCACGCGCGTCGTGCGCGCGCTCGGCCTCAATCCGGGCGTGTGGCATCTGAACGAAGGGCATGCCGCGTTCCTGATCGTCGAGCTGCTGCGCGAGCACATGGCCCGAGGCCTTGCCTTCGAGGCCGCGCTCGAGGCGGTCGCCTCCGGATGCGTGTTCACCACGCACACGCCGGTCGCCGCGGGACACGACGCCTTCGGCCATGACCTCGTCACGACCCACTTCGGCGATTTCATCCGCGAGCTCGGCATTCCTATTGAGCGCTTCCTTGAGCTTGCGCACGCGCCAGCGGTGCCCGGGCTCTTCAACATGACGCGGCTCGCGCTGAACGGCACGCGCCATGTCAATGGCGTGTCCCGCGTCCACGGCGGCGTGTCCGCGCGGCTCTGCGCGGATCAATGGCCGCAGATTCCGCCGGAAGAAAATCCCGTCGGCTACATCACCAATGGCGTGCACGTGCCGACCTTCCTGCATCAGACCTGGGCGGACTTCTTCGACGCCAATCTGCCGGCGGACTGGCGCGAGCGGCTGCGCGATGTGGAGTTCTGGCGCGTGATCGAGACGCTGCCCGATGAGCGCTACTGGCAGACCGCGCAGTCGGTGAAGTCGCAGATGCTCGCGAGTGTTCGCGAGCGCGTGCAGCGCGAGTACCTGCAAAAGGGCCTCTCGCCGGCGCGCTGCCGGCACGTCACGCGCCTGCTCGACCCAGCTCAGCCGAATGTGCTGACGATCGGCTTTGCCCGCCGCTTTGCAACCTACAAGCGCGCGGCGCTGCTGCTGCGCGATCGGCCGCGACTCGCGCGGCTGGTGAACGATCCGGAGCGACCGCTGCTCTTCCTGTTTGCCGGCAAGGCGCACCCCGCGGATGAGCCCGGCAAAGCGGTGCTGCGCGAGATCAAACAGCTCATGCTGCTGCCGGAGTTTGTCGGTCGCGTGGTCTTTCTTGAGGACTACGATCTGCAGCTCGGGCGCTGGCTTGTCTCGGGCGTGGATGTGTGGCTCAACAATCCGATTGCGCCGCTCGAGGCGAGCGGCACCTCGGGCATGAAGGCCGCGGTGAACGGGCGGCTCAATTTGAGCGTGCTCGATGGCTGGTGGGCGGAGGCCTATACCCCGGACATTGGCTGGGGAATCCCACCGGTCAACGCGCGCGATCCGGAACGTCGCGATGCGCTCGAGGCCGAACTCATCTTCGAGGCCTTCGAGCAGGAAGTCCTGCCCCTTTACTATGCGCGTAATTCGCACGAGCACTCTGCGGAGTGGGTGCGGCGCAGCAAGCGCTCCATGGCGAGCGTCATTCCGCGCTTCAATACGCGCCGCATGGTGTACGACTACCGCACCGGCGTGTACCACCCGGCTGCGCAGCAGTACCTCAAGCTTGCTGCCAACAACTTTGCGGGCGCGAAGGCGCTTGCCGAGTGGAAGCAGCGCATGCGCCAAGCATGGCCGCGCGTTGTGATGCGTCTGCTGAACGATGCGCCACCGGATTTGGCGCGTGGCGATCGGCTGAAGCTGCGTGTGGCGGTGCAGCTCGATGCGCTGCAGCCCTCTGACGTGCGCATCGAGTTTATTGCGCGCCGTCACCTCCCCGAGAGCGCCTCGGAATCCCCGCCGCTCAGCTCCTACGGCAACGGCACGCGCGATGGCGTCTGGAACGCGATGTTTTCACTCGCGCCCGAGCGCGAGCCGGATGGCGCTGCGGTGTTCGTGCTCGACGCGCAACCTTCAGAGTGCGGACAGTTCGCGACGCAGATCCGCATTTATCCCTGGCATGAGCTGCTGACCCATCCGTTTGAGGTCGGGCTCATGAAGGAACTCTAGCGCTGCGCCCCTGCGAAGCCTGTGCTGCAGGGTCAGCGGCTCCGTGATGCGCGATGCACTCCACAAATCGGAGGTTCGCACGCGTAGCTTCGCGGCAGAGCCATTGACTCCGCGTCGGTCGGCCGTGTAGACAGAACTTGCCAGAGCCAAAAGCGTCAGAGCGGACTATGCCTCGAACTCCTGCGCGCACGTCCTCCGGACGCTACGTCAGCCGCCTCACCGGCGGCACGCTCGCGGTGATCATGGCAGGCGGGCGCGGCGAGCGCTTGCAGGCGCTGACCGAGCATCGCTGCAAGCCGGCGACGCCCTTTGGCGGCAAATTCCGTATCGTCGATTTTGTGCTCTCGAACTGCGTCAACTCCGGCATTCGCCAGATCGCAATCCTTACGCAGTACAAGGCGCAGTCGCTGATTCAGCACGTTGAGCGTGGCTGGAGCTATCTGCGCGGCGAGTTCGGCGAGTTCATCGAAGTGATTCCGGCGCAGCAGCAGATCGGCGAGATGTGGTATCGCGGCACCGCCGACGCCGTCTATCAGAACATGGAGCACGTTCTCTCGCTGCGGCCGAAACACGTCTTGGTGCTCGCGGGCGATCACATCTACAAGATGGACTACGGTCCGATGATCGCCTATCACGTGGAGAAGGGCGCCGACATCACCGTAGGTGTTGTCGAGGTGCCGACCGATCAGTCGCGGCACTTCGGCGTTCTCACCGCCACGGAATGGAACCGTGTGACGCAATTTGCCGAGAAACCTGAGGTGCCCGACACCATGCCCGGCAAGCCCCAGTCGATCCTGGCATCGATGGGCATCTACGTTTTCAACACGCGCCTGCTCGAGAAGCTTCTGGCCGAGGATGCGAGCGACGCTAGTTCGGTGCACGACTTCGGCAAGAACATTCTGCCCAAGGCGATCGACGAGCTGCAGACTTTTGCCTATCCGTTCCAGGATGTGAAGACGCGCGCGCAGAGCTACTGGCGCGACGTGGGAACGCTCGATGCCTACTACGAGGCCAACATCGAGCTCGTGCACGTGCGGCCCGAGCTCAACATCTACGATGAGGACTGGCCGATCTGGACCTACCAGGTGCACCAGCCGCCCGCGAAATTCATTCTCGATGAGGATAACCGCCGCGGCATGGCGATCAATTCCATGGTATCCGGTGGCTGCATCATCTCCGGCGCCGTCGTGCGCCAGTCGCTGCTCTTCTCCAACGTGCGCGTCGATGAGCACTCGCGCATCGAACGCTCGGTGATCCTGCCGAATGTCGAGATCGGCAAGGGCTGCAGTGTCGTCGGCGCCGTTCTCGATGAGGCCTGCGTGATCAGCGACGGCATGCAGATCGGCGTCGACCGCGGCTTGGATGCACTTCGTTTTGAGGTGACCGAAAAGGGCGTGGTGCTCGTCACCGCCGACATGTTGCGGCGCCTGGAGGGCGCTGCACGATGACGCAATCCCGGTTGCCGGTGGTGCTGCTGTGGCATATGCACCAACCGCAGTATCGCGATGCTCTCACCGGCGAGTACGCGCTGCCATGGACGTATCTGCACGCGATCAAGGACTACGTCGACATGGCGGCGCATCTGGAGGCGTTGCCGGCCGCGCGCGCCGTCATCAATTTCACTCCGGTGCTCATCGAGCAGCTGCAGGAGCTCGCCGCACGCATCACCGAGCACCTCTCATCGGGCGCGCCGCTGCCCGATCCGGTGCTTGCACTCTTGGGGCCGGACGAGGTGCCCGACGCGCCGGCCGAGCGCCTCGCGCTGCTGCGCGCCTGTCTGCGCGCGCACAGGAAGAACATGATCGAGCGCTTCCCACCGTATCTTGCGCTCGCAACGCTCGCTGAAACCTTCGCAACCGCCGAGCGCATTGCCTACGCCTCCGACCAGTTCATCCACGACCTTGCGGTGTGGTACCACCTCGCCTGGCTCGGCGAGACCGTGCGCCGCAGCGAACCGCTGGTCGCCTCGCTTACCGCGCACGAACGGCTCTTCACACCCGCGAACCGCCTCGACCTCCTGGCGCTCGTCGGACGCCTCATCGGCAGCATCATTCCGCGCTTTCGCGCGCTCAATGACGCGGGCCGGTGCGAGCTCTCGCTTACGCCCTACGCCCACCCACTCGTGCCGCTCCTGCTCAACTTTCATGCGGCGCGCGATGCACAGCCCACGGCGCTCCTGCCGCGCCACAGCGCCTATCCGGGGGGAGCGGAACGCGCCGCATGGCACATGCGCGAGGGCATCCGCGTCTTCACCGCCGCGTTCGGCAAGCGGCCGCAGGGCTGCTGGCCCTCCGAGGGGGCGATCAGCGCCGAGACGCTTGCGCTCATCGACAAATTTGAGTTTCGCTGGGCGGCATCCAGCACCAATGTGCTGCGCGCAAGCCTGCTGCTCTCCAATGAACCGTCGCACAGCCTCGGGCCGGGCGACTTCGACCGCCCCTATCATCTTGAGAGCGCGCGCCTCAATTGTTTCTTTCGTGACGACACGCTCTCCGATCTCATCGGCTTCAGCTACTCGACGTGGCGCGGCGATGATGCCGCTGCCAATCTCGTGCAGGAGCTTCTTGCGCGAGCGCGCAGCTTCGAGGGTGCGGATGGACACGTGGTGCTGATCGCGCTCGATGGCGAGAACGCCTGGGAGCACTATCCCTACAACGGTTACTTCTTCTTAAGTGCTCTCTATACGGCGCTCGCGACACATCCTGCGCTTGAGCTCACGACACTCTCGGAATGCCTGGCGCGCTCCCCGGCGCCTGCGACGCTGAAGCGTGTCGTCGCCGGCAGTTGGGTGCACGGCACCCTTGCGACCTGGATCGGCGATGCGGCGAAGAACGACGCATGGGATCTTTTGTGCGATGCGAAGCGCGCATTCGACCGCGCGCCATTCGAAGGCGAGGCGGGCCGCGCGCAGCGCAGCGCCGCCGAGCGGCAGCTCTCACTCTGCGAGAGCTCGGACTGGTTCTGGTGGTTCGGCGACTACAACCCGGCGGATGCCGTGGCGCAGTTTGACGAGCTCTTCCGCCGGCAGCTTCTTAACCTGTATCGCATATTGAAGCTCGCACCGCCACAGGAGCTGTCGAAGCCGATCTCCGTCGGCCACGGCGCTCCGGAGCATGGCGGAGCCATGCGTCGCGCAACGGCCGGCTGAGCGCGTGCCGCGCGAAGTCCTGCCGGTGTTCGACCGGCGCCGCTGCGGGGTGCTGCTGCATCTGAGCTCGCTCGATGCGCCGCTTGGCCGTGGCGGCCGCGCTTTTATCGATTGGCTCGCAAGCGGCGGCTTTAGTGTGTGGCAGGTACTGCCGCTGGGGCCGACCGGTCCCTCGGGCTCGCCGTACTGGGTGCGCTCCGATTTTGCCGGCAATACGGCGTTCATCGACGCCGATGAGCGGCCGCGCACCGACGGTGATGACTATCGGGCCTTTCTCGATGCCTCGCGTTTCTGGCTTGAGGACTACGCGCTCTTTGAAGTGCTGGGGGCGCTGCACAGCGGGCAGCCCTGGTGGCAGTGGCGGGCGGAGTTTCGTGATCGCGACCCTGCGGCGCTTGCGCGTTTGAGGAGCGAGCACGCGCAGGCGCTTGCGCGCGCGCAGGCGGAGCAGTTCGTCTTTACATGGCAGTGGCAGCGGCTGCGCGCCTACGCGCACGAGCGTGGTGTGCGGCTCTTCGGCGATGTGCCGTTCTACGTGGCGCCGGATTCGGCGGAGGTGTGGACGCACCGCGACCAGTTCCAGCTCGACCCGGCGGGTCTGCCGCGGGCGGTCGCGGGCGTGCCTCCGGACTACTTCTCAGAGCTTGGCCAGCTTTGGGGCAATCCGCTTTACGAGTGGGCGCGCATGCGTCGCGACGGGTTTGTCTTCTGGCGCGCGCGCGTGCGCAGTCAGCTCGAGCGCGTGGACCTGCTGCGCATCGATCACTTCCGCGCCCTTGCCGCGCACTGGGCCGTTCCGGCCGGTGCGCCCGATGCGCGCGGCGGCGCCTGGCGGCGCACGCCCGGGCGCGCGCTCCTGAAGGCGCTGCAGGAGGAGTTTGTGGCATTGCCCCTGGTTGCCGAGGACCTCGGCTTGATCACCCCGGATGTCGAGGGGCTGCGCCGCAGGTTTCGCCTGCCGGGAATGCGCGTGCTGCAGTTCGGCTTTGACGGCAATCCGCAGAATCCGCATCTGCCGCACATGCTGCGTCATAACAGCGTCTGCTACACCGGTACGCACGACAATGACACGACCAGCGGATGGTTCGCGGGTCTCGATCAGGAGACGCAGCGCCGTGTGGAGAGCTATCTCGGCACGGATGCGCAGGAGATGCCGCTCGCACTGGTGCGTGCCGCCTGCGCATCGGTTGCGACGCTTGCGATCGTGCCGCTGCAGGATCTGCTTGGACTTGGCTCCGAAGGGCGACTCAATACTCCGGGAACCACGCAGGGCAACTGGGGCTGGAAGGTAGCGCCGCATGAGCTCGGCCATGAGCTCGCGCAGCGCTGCGCGGCGATGAATCAGCTCTACGGCCGGGCGTAACGCGCGCGCTTTGATATATTGACGTGATGCGATACACCGCGCTTCTCCTCGTCGCGTGCACGCTCGGTGGCTGCTCGAGCATCGTGCCGAAGCTCGAAGCGCCGCATCTGTCGATCGCCAATGTCGAGCTCTTGAGCGGCACGGTTTGGGAGCAGCGCCTGCGCGTGCACCTGCGCGTGGAAAACCCCAACGACCGCGCGCTGCCCGTCGCAGCTCTCACGTACACGATCGAGGCGGCGGGCCAGGAGCTTGCGCACGGCGCTGCGAACGACAGCTTCACCGTGCCACCAAACGGCGAGACCGAATTTGCCACCGACGTGACGGCCAACATGGCGGGAGCTCTCGTTGCGATCCTCGGCCGCGGCGGCGCCAACAATCACGCGGTCGACTACCGCATCAGCGGTAAGGTGACGCTGTCAGGCGGGTTCGTGCGCTCGATTCCCTTCGAGCATTCGGGCACGTTCAAGCTGCAGTAGCCTCGCGCGCGAGGCTCTCATAGAGCTGCACGTAGAGTTTCGTCTGCCGGCCCCAGGAGAAATTCTGACGCATGCCGTTGGCGACGAGCGCGTGCCAGTGGTCACGTTGCCTGTAGAGCGCAAGCGCCTCATCCAGCGCGGCGGCAAACGCCGCGGGCGAGAACTCATCAAACAGTAAGCCGGTGCCCTCGCGTGTGGTGCGCTCGTACTGCTGTACGGTGTCGGCAAGGCCGCCGGTTCGGCGCACGAGCGGCACGGTGCCGTAACGCAGGCTGTAAATCTGGTTGAGTCCGCAGGGCTCATATAAAGAGGGCATGAGGAAGATATCGCTCGCCGCCTCGATCCAGTGCGCAAGCTCATCGCTGTAGCCGCGATGGAAAAAGACGCGCCCCGGGAAGCGCTGCTGCAGCCCCGCGAAGTAATCCTCGTAGCGCGCTTCACCGCTGCCTAAGCCCACGAGCGCAAAGCGATTTGCCTCGAGTGCGCGCGACAGCGCATCGAAAGTGATGTCAAAGCCCTTCTGCGAGGCCATGCGGCTGACGATGCCGACGAGCGGCAAGCGTTTGCCGAGGGTAAGTTTGAAGCGCTTCAGAAGCCGCTGGCGCAGCGCAAGCTTGGTCTGCAGATGCGCAACGTCGTAGTGCTCCGGCAGGTAGCGATCTCTGCGCGGATCCCACTCATCGTAGTCCGCGCCGTTCAGGATTCCACTGAGTGCCGCGCCGCGGGCCCGCAACAGATCCTGCAGTCCCATGCCGTACTCATCGGTCGTGATCTCACGCGCGTAGGTGGGACTTACCGTCGTGATCGCATCGGCGTACAAGATGCCGTGCTTCAACGAGTTGATAACTCCGGCGCGCAGGTCGTCCTGGTGCAGTCGGTCAGTGCGCGCGCCTAAGCCCACGTCCGCAACCGCGTTTGCGGCAAATATGCCCTGGTAGCCGATGTTGTGGATCGTGAGCACCGAGCGCGTCGCTTTGAAGAGCGCATCCCATTCGTATGCGGCCTTCAAATACAGCGGCGCAAAAGCCGCATGCCAGTCGTGCGCGTGCAGGATGTGCGGGCTGAAGCCCATGTGCTGGCAGCACTCGATGGCTGCCCTTGTGAGCGCGATGAAGCGCACGTGCTCATCGGCGTCCATGGTGTAAATGCTCGCGCGCCCGTAAAGCGCCGGGCAGTCGATGAAGTACAGATGGGCGCGCGTGCCAGGCAGGCGTGCGATCCGCACGGAATAACGGTAGCGGCGCGCACCGAAATCCAGGGGAACGTTCTGCAGGCCTTCGATAGGCTCCTGCTCGAGCGCGCTGCGATCAATCTCGCTGTAGAGCGGCGTAAAAAGCCGCACCTCATGCCCTTCGGCCTGCAGATACTTCGTCAGCGATCCGCAAACATCCGCCAGCCCCCCGGTCTTGGAGAACGGGGCGACCTCGGAGCCGATGAGACAGATCTTGAGGGTCATCCCGCGCATTGTAGGTTGCACCGTCACCCGGGCGACGAGGCGCGGCTCATCTATCCAGGGACGGTGGGGTTGACAGACACAAATCGTACATATTTCGGCAACCCACCGTCCCGGCCACGCCTGTGTCAACCCTGTAACTGCCCGTTAACTTATTGATATTACAAATAAAAATGACCAAGAAACCGGACGAACACCGCCCGAACTGGTAGAATGTGACCACTCCCCACCAATGCCAGCCCGATCTCGGGCGAGCTTTAGAGACCCTCACGGATACTCTGACGGTGGCGGGGTCCTAAAGCGGAATCGGTGCTTCAAGAGATCATGTCGGCCTCGCCCTACAAACAGCTCGAACAGGAGTTCAAGCGCCTGCATGCTTTTCGCGGCGCGCTCGCGCTGCTGCGCTGGGATGCGGCGGTCATGATGCCGCGCGCGAGCGCGGACCTGCGCGGCGAGCAGCGCGCCGCGCTCGAAACCGAGTACCACGCCTTCCTCACCGCGCCGCGCATCACGCGCCTTCTCGATCGCGCGCAGGCGAACTCACAGGGGCTCGGCGACTGGCAGCTCGCGAATCTGCACGAGATGCGCCGCCAGCGCGATCATGCGATTGCGATTCCGGTGTCGATCATTTCCCGCCTCGCCAAGGCGACGGCGCGCGCGGAAGCGCAATGGCACGAGGCGCGCCGGCAAAACAAATTTGATCTTCTCGCCCCGCATCTGGAGGAGGTCGTGAGCCTGGTGCGCGACAAAGCGTCGCTTCTGGGCCAGGCGCTGAATCTTGCCCCCTACGATGCGCTCGTGGACGAGTTCAGTCCGGGCCTCACGAATGCCGAGATCGAGGCGATGTTCAAGGCGCTCTCGCGGCGTCTGCCCGCGCTGATCCGCGAGGCGATTGCGCTGCAGGACGTTCGGCCGCCGCTGCCGATTATCGGCAAATTTGCGCCGGCAAAGCAGTACGCGCTCGCCGTGGAGATCATGACGGCGATGGGCTTTCCCTTCGACCGCGGACGGCTCGACGTGAGCGATCATCCGTTCACCGAAGGCGTGCCCGGAGATATGCGCGTGACCACGCGCTTTGACGAACAGGACCTGTTCACCGGACTGCTCGGTGCGCTGCATGAGACCGGGCACGCGATGTACCACCTCGGCTTGCCGCACGAGTGGCGCGATCAGCCCGTCGGCCGCGACCGCGGCATGGGACTCGAGGAGAGCCAGTCACTGCTCATCGAGATGAACCTGTGCCGCAGCCTGCCGTTCGTGCGCTACCTGCGGCCGCTTCTCGAGCGACACTTCGGCGTCAGCGGTCCCGAGTGGGAAGTGGAGAACATCTACGCGCATTTGACGCGCGTGCGCCGCAGCCTGATCCGCGTTGATGCCGATGAGCTCACCTACCCGCTGCACGTCATGCTGCGCTACGAGCTCGAAAAGCAGCTTCTGAGCGGCGAGCTTGCGGTGCGCGATCTGCCGGCAGCGTGGAACTCTGGCATGGAAGCGCGCTTAGGGATCAAGCCCGCGAACGACGTCGAAGGGGTGCTGCAGGACATTCACTGGGCCGTCGGATCGTTCGGCTATTTCCCTTCCTACGTGCTGGGCGCGGTCATCGCGGCACAGCTGCACGAGAGCCTGCGGCGCGATGTGCCGCAACTGGATGCCGAGCTTGCCCGTGGCGACTTCGGCAGCCTCTTTGCCTGGCTGCGCAACAACGTGCACGCGTTGGGGGCCAAGGTGTCGGTGCAGGAGCTCATGAAAGCGGCCAGCGGCAAGCCGCTTTCGGCGGTCGCCTTCGTGCGCTACGTCGAGAACAAGTATCTCGACAGTGCGGCGAGCAGCGCCGCCGCCTGATCGCAATCGCCCCTTGAAGCTGTCGCGAACCCTTCAGCGCCTGCAAGCTCACTTGCGCGCGCTCACGGGCAAGGCGATCGCCGACTTCGGCATGATCGAAGCAGGCGACCGCGTCATGGTGTGTCTGTCGGGGGGCAAGGATTCCTACACGCTGCTCGATATCCTGCTGTCGCTGCAGAGAAGCGCGCCCGTTGCTTTCGAGCTCATTGCCGTCAACCTTGATCAGAAGCAGCCGGGCTTTCCTGCCGGGGTGCTGCCGCAGTACCTGACCTCCATCGGCGTGCCCTTTCATATCATTGAGCAGGATACCTACGGAGTCGTCAGGCGCGTGATTCCGCAAGGCAAGACCATGTGCGGCCTTTGCTCTCGGCTGCGCCGCGGCGCGCTCTACCGTTTCGCCGCCGAGCACCGCATCAGCAAGATCGCCCTCGGCCACCACCGCGACGACATCATCGAGACACTGTTTCTCAATATGTTCTTCGGCGGCCGACTGAAAGCCATGGCGCCGAAACTTGCGAGCGAGGATGGACGCCACATCGTCATCCGCCCGCTCGCCTACGTGCCCGAACGTGATATCGAACGCTACGCGCGCGGCCGCGCCTTTCCGCTCATTCCGTGTCAGCTGTGCGGCTCACAGGAAAATCTGCAGCGCGTCACGGTGAAGAATATGCTCGCGGCCTGGGAGCGCGAATATCCCGGGCGCAATGCCGCCATCTTTGCCGCTCTGCAGAACGTGATGCCCGCACATCTTGCTGATCCGCGCCTGTTCGACTTTGCGCAGCTGCGCGCCGGCGCCGTGGCCACCATGAGCGACTCGCAGGAACAAGACCTCGAAGCCCAAATGGCCGCCGCCACTGTTCAGGCCGCGTGAGCTTTTAGGATCCGTGGCCCGCACGCCTCCTCCCGCACTACTGTCCACGCCGGCGCTTGGCAGCTGCTACTGGGTGATCCCGGGGCAGCTCTTGGCGGGCGAACATCCCGGCGGCGATACGCCCGTCGCGACGCGCGCGCGCCTGAAGTCGCTGCTTGATGCGGGCATCGATTGCTTCGTCGATCTGACGATGCCTCAGGAGCTCGATGCCTACGATGGCGCGCTGCCGCCTGAGGCGGAGTATTTTCGCGCCTCGATCCAGGATCACAGCGTGCCCGCATTGCGCGAGGATATGTCGCGCGTCCTCGACTTTTTGCTGCGCGCGCTCGCGCAGGGCCGGCGTGCCTATGTGCACTGCCGCGCCGGCATCGGCCGCACCGGCACGGTGATCGGCTGCCTGCTGGTGGAGCACGGCCGCTCCGGCGACCTGGCGCTGCAGGAGCTCAATCAGCTCTGGCAGATGAGCCCGCGTGCCAAGGTCTGGCCCTTTGTCCCGGAGACGGACGAGCAGGTTGAGTATGTGCGCAACTGGTCGCGGCGCATTCCGGACGCACCGGCGCTGCCTTCCGGAACGGATGACCTCAAGGCGCGTTTCCGCGGCGCGCTTGCTGGGCTTGCCGTGGGCGATGCGCTCGGCGCGACAACCCAGGATCAGGCGCCCGGCAGTTTTGCGCCCGTTGAGCAGGTGGTCGGCGGCGGACCGCTCGGCTTGCCGCCCGGCGCCTGGAGTGACGATACGGCAATGGCGCTGTGCCTCGCCGAGAGCCTCCTTGAGCGCGGCGGCTTTGATGCGCGCGATCAGATGCAGCGCTACGGCCGCTGGCAGCAGCAGGGCCATCTGTCCGCGACCGGCGAGGCGCTGGGCATCACGGCGAGCACCACGCGCGCGCTCGCGCTTGCGAAGTGGCAGCGCAAGCTCTTTTCCGGCTCGCACGATCCTGCCCATGTGGACCCCGAGCCGCTCTCGCGCGTGGCGCCCGCGGTGATGTTCTTCTATGCAACGCCCCAGATCGCGATTCACCAGGCTTGCGAGCAGGCGCGCACGACCGGCCAGGCGCCCTTGGTGCTCGACTGCTGCCGATTATTTGCGGCGATCCTTTACGGGGCGCTCGCCGGGCGGCCGAAGGCGGCCATTTTTTATCCGGAGGCGGAAATCCTTGACCGTTCGCGGCTGCGGCCGCTCGTCGCCGCGATCGCCGTGGAGGCGACGCGCGCGCCGCCGAAGAGCGTAAGTGCCCGAATCGACAGCGTTCTGCACGCGGCGCTGTGGGCTTTTCACTCGACCGACACCTTTCGCGCGGGCGCGCTGCGCGCTGCGAACTTGGGCGGCAGCTCGGACGTCATCACGAGTGTCTTCGGTGCGCTTGCCGGCGCGCATTACGGTGTCAATGCGATCCCCGCGGCATGGCGCGGCTTGCTGGCACAAAAAGAGCTCGTCGAACGCTTCGCTGATCGCTTGCTCGCCATCGCAATGCTTGGGTAAGCTGGCACTTATAAGATGAGCAGGCCGCGCAAGCTCGCGCGCGCCGTTCACGAAGCTCAAGGACGCTGTCAATGGCGCATCGTCTTCGCACCGCGGCGCTGCCCTGGACGCGCCTGCCCGACGAGGAATTGCTGCAGCTGCGATTGTGCGATTTGCGGTTGTCGATCGACCGCTCGCCGCTCAGGCCGCACATCCGCCGCCTGTACGCGGAGCTTGAGCGGCGCGGCATCAAGTTTCGACCGCACGTGTGGCTCGGCGAGGAGTGGTTCTCGCCCGATGGCGTACCCGGCATCGCCGTCCCGTTCTATCTGGCGCACCCGCGTTTGGAGAGTCTCGAGCGGCGCATCATGCGCAGAGTCGAGGGCGGCAACGTGCGCTGGCTGATGCGCATTCTGCGTCACGAGGCAGGTCACGCGCTCGACAGCGCCTACCGGCTGCGGCGGCGCAAGTGCTGGCGCGAACTGTTCGGGCCCGCCTCGCGCCCATACCCGCGGCGCTACCGCGCGCGGCCGGGCAGCCGTCGCTATGTGCATCACCTCGGCGAGTGGTATGCGCAGGCCCACCCCACGGAGGATTTCGCCGAGACTTTTGCAGTGTGGCTGAAGCCGCATTCGGATTGGCGCAAGAGCTATGCCGACTGGCCGGCGTTTGAAAAGCTGCGGCTGGTCGAGGAGCTGATGGCGGGCGTGCGCGGGCAGCGCGCCCCGGTGCGCAGCCGCGCGCGCATCGAGCCGATCGAGTCGAGCACGCGCACTCTGGCGCAGCATTACCGCAGAAAGCTCGCGCGCCATCATTTCTACCGCCGCGGTCTGGCCGAGGACATGCTCCAGAAAGTGTTCAGCGAGGAGCGCGCGCACGTCAATTCGATGCGCGCGAGTACGCTGCTGCGCGGGCAGAAAGCGACGCTTGTTCCGGCGGTCGCGCGCGAACTTGCAACCGAGCTCTACAGCGTTCACCAGGTGCTGCGGGTGCTGATCGAGCGTAGCGAGGCCCTAGTGCTCTACGTGCGCGGCAGCCGGCGCGAGGCTGCGCGCGCCGCGCGCACGATGCTGGTTCGCATGACGCGGCTCTATGCCGCAGGCGAGACTCCGCACCTGCCCCTATGAAAGATCTGCGCACGCTCGTGGTCGTGCATGCGAGCCTCGTGCCTCCGGACAGTCTCGACGGATACTCGCACAAGCAGATCGAGGAGTGGCGCACCGAATACGACGTGATCAGCACGCTGCGCAAGGCGGGCCGCGAAGTGCACTGCTTGGGTGTTCTCGACAGCCTGACCGAATTGCGCGCCGCGGTCGCCGACTGGAAGCCCGACATCGTCTTCAATCTGCTCGAGGAGTTCGGCGGGATAGTCACTTACGATCAGCACGTCGTCGCCTTTCTCGAGCTGCTGCGCCAGCCCTATACCGGCTGCAACCCGCGTGGCCTCATGCTCTCGCGCGACAAGCTCCTGTGTAAGCAGCTCTTCGCGTTCCATCGCATTCCGACACCGCGCTTCGCGGTAAGCCGGCGCAACGCGCGTCTGCGCGTGCCACGCAAGCTGAAATTTCCGTTGTTCGTCAAATCGACGGTCGAGGATGCTTCCCTTGGCATCGCGCAGGCCTCGGTGGTGGCGGATGCGGCGCATCTCAAGGAGCGCATCGAATTCGTGCACACGCAGGTCGGCTCGGATGCGCTGGTGGAGGAGTTCATCGAGGGCCGCGAGCTCTACGTCGGCATGCTGGGCAACGAGCGCCTAACGCGCCTGCCGGTATGGGAGATGGTGTTTGGCTCGATGCCGGAGTCGCTCGAGGCGATCGCTACCCGCAAGGTCAAATGGGACAAACGCTATCAGGCGAAGTACGGCATCACGACGCGCGCGGCGCAGGATCTGCCAGCCGCGCTGGTGACGCGGCTCGACAAGCTCTCACGCCGCATCTACCGGGCGCTCGGCCTGTCGGGCTACGCGCGGATGGACTTTCGGGTCACCGCCGCCGGCGAAGTGTACGTGCTCGAGGCCAACGCCAATCCGAACCTCGAAGCCGAGGAGGACTTTGCCGAGTCGGCGCGCGCCGCCGGGATGCCCTACAATGAGTTGCTGGAGAAGTTGCTGGCGCTCGGACTGTCCTACCGCGCCGAATGGCGTACCTTCTATGGATAAAGAGCAAAGCGGCCACTGCACGAGCGCGCACACGCAGCGATGGGTTCTGCTGCTCGTGAGCGCTGCCGCGCTTGCGGGCTGCGTCAGCGCGGCGCGCGAAGAAAAGAAACCGGAGATTCAGCTTGCGCAGATCACCCGCTGGCTGCCGGGCAGCTACAGCAATGTCGCGCAGCACGATGCCGACGTGCGCGCCGGCAAGCCGCCCCATGAGGCGCTCGCCATTACCATTGTGCCGATCGATTCGCCCATCATGGGGCTGCACACTTTTTACCTGCAGGAGAGCGCGGCCGATGACCCGCAGCGCGTCATGCGCCAGCAGGTACTGACCTTCGAGGTCAACGAGCACGGCAGAATACGCGAGCAGGTCGGCAATCTCATCGATCCGCGTCGCTGGCGCGACGGCCCGTCGAGCCCCGAGCTTCTCACGGCTCTCGTGACCGATGATCTCGCCCCGCTCACGGGCTGTGACCTTTTCTGGCAAGCAACAGCCGACGGCTTTCTCGGCATGGACGACCCGGCGCGCTGCCACATCCCGACGCACACCACCGAGATCGCCGCCACCACGCAACTCGTCGCCTCGCTCAAATCCACTGAGCTTGGTCTGTCGGAGCAGTCGTACGATGCGAGTGGTGCGCTCTTGCAGGGGCGCCGCGACGATCCGTTATATCGCTTCCACAAGGTCAGCGCGCCAAAGCCCTAGCCTGCCAGCTGCATCGCCCCGCACGCGCAGTGCCCGCAATTGCTGGCTGAACGGAGCCGGATCGACTGAGTACCCGACGGCGCTCGTTCGGGCGCGTGCCCCACACATCGCCGCTTTCGCTCGCCTCGGCGCATCCTCCGTCGACATTTCGAACCGCGGGCTTAAGGTAGCCGAGATGCTGCGCCCGCGTGCATTGCAGCCTGCGACGAGCGCGCATCCTGAAAGGGGGGCGGTCATGAAGCTATTCACGTTGGCAGTTTTGCACGCAGTGCTTGCGCTTGCCTGTGCTGAGCCAGCAGCGGCGAGCGAGGCGCCGGGCACCTTCTCAAAGAATTCGCAAGCGAACGATCTCTTCCTGAAAGCACGCAATTACCTGGACCGGAGTGATCCACGCGTGGGCGGACAGCTGGCGAACGCGCGAGAAGCGATCAAGCTGTACCAGCAGGCGGTTGACAAGGACCCGGGCTTCGCGCTCGCTTATGTGGACATGGCCCGTGCCTACCTGCGCCTCGGCTACTCAAATCCCGACGGCGCATCAAACGACGACATCATGCCGCCCGCCAGGTCTGCGCTCGCCAAGGCCGTCGCGGTCGATCCGGGCCTGGCCGATGCGCATCTGATGCTGGCGGCGCTCGCATTCAATATCGATTACGAGTGGGATAAGGCCGACCGCGAATACTCGAGAGGAATTGAGCTGCAGCCCGAAAACGCTGATGCGCATGCCAACTATGCGGCCTACTTGAGTTCCATGGGTCGCTTCCGCGAGGCACTGGCGCAGATGCAAAGAGCGAATGCATTGGCTCCCTCGGCAGCCACGGACTTCGCCTTTGCGCGCGTCTATTACGCGATGCGCCGCTACCAGAGCGCGGCGGATTACTGCCACAAGTCGCTCGCGCAGCAGGACAACATGGTCGTGCGGTTCTACCTGGGACTGATTGATGTCGCGCAGAGGCGCTACGACAAGGCCATACCGGAGCTTGAGGCTACGACGGCCGAGAACAATGGCGGGGCGCTCGCGGGCCTTGCGTACGCCTACGCCATGGACGGCCAGCGCGAACGCGCGCGGGAGCTGCTCGACAAGCTCTACGCAGGTCGCGAGTCGGGTCTGATTGTGCCTTATCGAGTCGCTGCGGTTTACGTGGCGCTCGGGGATAAGGATCAGGCCATCAAATGGCTGAGGAAATCCTACGATGACCATGACAACTGGCTTGCGCAGTTGCAGGTCGATCCGGTGATGGATCCGCTGCGTGCCGATGCGCGCTTTCAGGAGCTGATGCGCAAAATGCGCTTCAGCGCGAGCGCGCGCTCAGCGGGATAGGTTGCCCGGTTACCCGCGCGGTCTTGAAATCGCAGGGGCGGAGTCGACGTCAGTTCTGCAGGTACTGATCCAGCCAGCCGAGCACCGTCGCGTGCCATTGCAGACTGTTTGCAGGCTTCAACACCCAATGGTTCTCGTCGGGAAAGACGAGTAGCTTGCTCTCGATGCCGCGGCGCTGCAGCGCGGTGAATGCGGCAAGTCCCTGCGAATAGGGGATCCGAAAATCACGCTCGCCGTGGATGATGAGCATCGGCGTGTGCCAGTGGCTCACGAAGTTCGCGGGATTGAACTGCTCGTAGTTGCGCGGATCCGCGAAATAGGGGGCGCCGAACTCCCACTCCGGAAACCACAACTCCTCGGTGGCGTAGTAGCTGATGCGCTGGTCAAAGAGCCCGTCATGATTGACGATGCAGCGGAAGCGATCCGGCCAGTTGCCCTCGATCCAGTTCATCATGAAGCCGCCGTAGGAGGCGCCGAGTGCGCACACGCGTGTGCCATCGAGCCAGGAGTAGCGCTCGATGGCGGCAGCGAGGCCCTTCTGCAGATCAACGAGGGGCTTTCCGCCCCAGTCCTTGCTGACCGAGTCCGTGAAGGCTTGCCCGTATCCGGGTGAGCCGTGAAAGTCGATCAGCACGACGCCGTAGCCGTGCCCGGCAAAGGCCTGCGCATTCCAGCGGTAATTCCAAAGATTCTGAAAGCTGCCCTGTGGGCCGCCGTGCACGATGAAGGCTACGGGGAAGCGCTTGTCCGCGGCAAAGCCGTAGGGCTTCACCACGTAGCCGTAGACGGTCTCATCGTTCCAGCCTTTGAAGCTGAAGTGCTCAAAGCCGCCAAGCGAGCGCTGCTCAAGAAGGGATTCATTGACGCCGGTCAGACGGCGCGGCGTGCCGCCGGCGAGCGAGGTGACGTAAAGATCCGCGGGCGCACCGAGATTAGCCCACGTGAAGTAAACCTCATCCTTGGTTGCGGCAAAGCCTTCGACGGTCCCGGTGGCGACGATCTTGTGCGGTATGCCGCTCACGCGGTCGATTGCGAATAGCGCCTCCTGGCCGCCGTCCGCGGCGGTCGCAAGCAGCTGCGTGCCATCGGCGTTGGCCTCGAGCCGTGCGACGGAGCGGTCCCACTGGGCGGTCAAGGAGCGGAGCGTGCCCGAGCGCACATCGCGCAGATTGATATGCAGGCGGTCGGCCTCAAAGCCCGGCCGGTCCGCGGCAAGGTAGGCCATATCACCGTTCTTCAGAAACACCGGCTGCGTGTCAGCGGCCGGGTTGCCTTGCGTGAGATTGCTGGGCGCCGATTCATCGACGGGCGTTTCGTAAAGATCGAAGTTGGTCGACCACGGCTCGCTGCCCGAGGCGAGGCGTGCCGCGAACACGATGCGCGTGCCATCGGGGCTGAATGCATATTCCTCATCGCGCCCGAATGGCCGCGACGGAACGTCCGCATTCACGAGCTTTGAGACGTCGACGGGCGTTGCGGCGTGCCCGTCGCCTTGCAGGCGGGCAACAAAGAGATGCGCATGCGTGCCATCGCTCCAGCTGTCCCAGTGGCGCACGAAGAGCTGCGAGTAGATCCGCCCCGTGGCGCCGACCGGGCGGCCGCTGCTGCCCCCGCCCGCGCGTACCGCATCGAGTTCGTCCTTCGTGCATTTCAGATCCGCGCACTGCGGCAGCACGTCCATCGAGACGGCGATGCGATCGCCCGCCGGGGAGAGTTTGAAGGTGCCAATATCGAGCGGATAGTCGCTCACCTGATAGGGCTGCAGGTCGGCGAGCGACATGCGCCACACCTGCGATGAACCGGAGCGCGTCGAGAGAAAATAGAGCGTGCGGCCATCGCTCGCCCAGCGCGGGCTCCAGTCATTGGCCGCATTCCACGCCAGAGCGTGCGCCGGCGCGGTCATCGCCGCACGGTCGATGAGAACCAGATGCGTGCGGCCTTCGTTCGCGGCCATGTCCGTCAGACGCAGCACGAATACGACATAGCGGCCGTTGGGCGAGGGTTGCGGATCGGAAATGCGCTGCAGCCGCACGAGATCCTCGGCGGTAAACGCCGAGAGCGTGTGGCCCGCCGCACCCATCGTGCTGCCGAGCGCGAGGAGCAGCGGACAAATGCGGCGCGCGATCGTCATTTGCATATTCCGTGGACGGAGGTTGCTTATTGTAGCGTCGGCGCAGTCCCACGCGTCAGCACTGTCCGACCTCGGCTGCCAATTTGAGCGCGTGCGCCAGAGTTGGCGTTTCGGTGCGCTTCATCACGGACAGCGGTGTACTCTCCAGGTGAACTTTAGGCTGACTGCGACGTTGTCTTTTATTAGAAGAAGGAACGATTTTCATGGCTGCTGAATCGGCAGGTTCGCCGGGACTCATTCCCGTCGCCGATTTGCGCGAGTTTTTTCACGAGGCGCTGCAAGGCGCGTTCGCCAAGCAGCATTTGAGCGTCGAGGATCAAACCGAACATTACGTCGTCAACGTGCTTACGCTCTTCGCACGCTCCGAAGCGCTGTATGAGCAAACGCCCGACGGTGCGCGACTGAAGCCCCTTGCCGTCATGCTCGCCGAAGCGCTCGAGGCACCGAGCGCGCGCGATCGCGAGCGCACCCTGCAGCGCCTCGGCGATGTCTCGCTGTTCGTTGCGGGCTTCTTCGCGCAGAGCTTTGCGCGCAAGCTGATCGACATCGACTACCACATCGCCATGGGCGGACGCGCCTATGGCACGCTCGCCGCGACGCATAACCGCGGGCCGCGCCGCGTCTTGGGCGCGGTGTTCGCTGAGTTGGAGCAGAAATTCCAGCCCCTCGTTGATGCGCTCAACGAACTTGCCGAGAGCGCCTACAAGCACTCAAATCGCGACATCCTGCGACTCTATGAAATCTGGATAAAGACCGGCAGCCGCCGCTCCTATCGCATTCTTGAGCGCCTGGGTGTGCAGCCGAGCGCTGGCGCGGGTCTGGCGGTTGCGCACTGAATCGATGATCCTGCGTCAGATCCAGGAGCACATCGGCGGCATCTACGATGTGCCGATCGCGCACGATGTGTACGACTTTCTCGTCACGGAGCGCACGCGGCTGCCGCCGAGCTCCCACAGCGCGCAAGCCGATGAAGAGCTCATCATCGTCCAGGAGCGGGACACCATTGGCGTGTCGCTGTACCTGGATGGCGGGCTTCTCGAGCGGCTGCGCCGGGCCGATCCGCTCGAGCATCTCGATGCGGGCAATGTGGCCGACTATTGGACGGCGCTCGAAGGGGTCAGCCACTTCGTCTACTTGGCGTGGAACGCGACGCACGATAAGCCCGTGTCGCTTCTTGAGCTTGAAATGCAGGCCGAGATCGACAAATACATCGCAAGCTATGTATTGCTGCGGCGCCAGTCGCCGGAGCGCTTTCCGGCCGAGCTGCTGCGGCTGCTGTTCGAGCGCACGCGCGTCGATCCAAGCCTCACGCTTGGCCGCCAGGCGATGTACCGCGCGGCAAGCCGCTATGCCGAAAAGTTTTGTCGTCGCCTGGAGCGCGGTCTGCGTGATTCACGCGCAGAGCTTGGGCAGGATGTGCTCGCGGAGTTGCGCCGATTCTATCGCCTGAACGACGGGCGCAAGATGGCGCACATCGAGCGCGGGCGCTAGAGAACCCTAAGAGCTCTTCAGTCCTCGGGCTCTTCGGTGTCCCGGTCGAGCGTCTTTTTCTCCTCGATCTCGCGCATCATCTTGATCCACTTGGAGAGCTGGCGCAGATCGCGCTTGGAGCCGGACGGCTCGGCCGGGCGCCGATCAGGGATGGCGCGCTGGTATGGATTGAAGGCCTTGTCGCGCGAGACCTCGAGCGGCTGCGGCTCATGGCGGCGGCTCTTCGCCCGCTCCGTCGTGCGCGGGCCATCCTGGATCTCAAGCTTCGGACGCTCGTAATCCTCCGGCGCATCGTGCCACTCGACCGACGCTTGGCCGCGATCATCGTGAACCACGTGCCCCACACGCCTGCGATTGGCGCTCTCTGAGGTGGCGTGGGTATCGGGTGCGGTCTTGCCTTTGACGTCTTTCACACATTAAGTCGCATGGCCGCTGGTCATCCCCAGCGCCGTACAGCTTAGAGATCCCGCCGCCCGGGGGGCTAGGCAGCGCGTCACGGATTGAATTTCGCGACCGCGCGCACAATTCCGACGGCCGTCTTTCCATCCCGAATGGTGCCGTCGAGCGCCCAGCGTTGCGCTTCGGCCAACGCCACCCAGTGCACCTCGATGACCTCGGCTGACTCGTGCGCCGCGGTGGCGGGCGTCACCCCCGTGGCGAGGAAAAGATGAATGACTTCGGTGAATACGCCGGGCGAGCTCAGGTAAGTCCCGAGCGAGGACCATACAGCCGCACTCGCTCCCGCCTCCTCAATGAGTTCGCGCTGCGCGGTGCGCAGCGGCGGCTCCTCGGGCTCGAGTTTTCCGGCCGGCAGCTCCCAGAGCCAGCCGCCTGCAACGTAGCGATATTGACGCAGCAGGCACACGCGCCGCTCGTCATCAATCGCAACGGCCGCCGCGCCTCCCGGATGATGCACGATATCAAGGAGCACGCGATGCCCGTTCGGCAGCTCGACCTCATCGACTGTGACATTGACCACACGTCCCTGAAAATGTTGAGTGCGCTTGAGCAGTGCCATGCTCGCAAGACTAGCAGCGTTTGAAGCGCGGCGGGCGCGTGTGACGAGCGTCAATGGTCGCGCGGCCAGTGCTTCAGTATAGTCGCGCGCTTGGCTACCGCCTCACACCTCGACAAGCTCAACGTGCCACAACGGAAGGCGGTTTCCTATGGAGAAGCGCACGCCGAACGTGGCCTGAAGTCCGGTCCGCTGCTGATCGTGGCGGGCGCGGGCACCGGCAAGACCGATACCCTCGCGCATCGCGTGTCGCATCTGACGATTAACGGCGTCGATCCGGGCCGCATCCTCATGCTGACCTTTACGCGCCGTGCGGCCGCGGAAATGCGCCGCCGCGCCCACGACATCATCCGCAAGGCGCTGAATGAGTCCATCGGCGGTCTTTCGCAGACGCTGCAGCAGCGTCTCGTGTGGACCGGCACGTTTCATTCGATCGGCAATCGGCTGCTGCGCCACTACGCGCCGCATCTCAAACTCGACCCGCAGTTCACCGTCATTGATCGCGCCGACTCCGCGGATCTGTTGGATGGGCTGCGCCAGGAGCTCGCTCTTGCCGCGAAGGAGCAGCGCTTTCCCCGCAAAGAGACCTGCCTGCAGATCTATTCCTATCGGGTAAACACCGGGCGGGAGCTGCAGCTCGCGCTCGAGGAGCAGTACCCGTGGTGCGCGCAGTGGCACTCAGAGCTCACGAAGCTCTATCGCGCCTACGTCGAGCGCAAGCAGCGCTTCAACCTGCTCGATTACGACGACCTGCTGCTTTACTGGCATGCGATGATGAGCGAGCCGCGCCTCGCCGCGCACGTGAGCGGCAACTTCGATCACGTGCTGGTGGATGAATATCAGGACACGAACAAGCTGCAGGCCGACATCCTGCACGCGCTGCGCCCGGAGGGCGCGGGGCTTGCGGTCGTGGGCGACGATGCGCAGGCGATCTACTCGTTCCGCGCGGCGGCCGTGGAGAACATCCTGGGATTTGCCGATCGCTTCACGCCGCGCGCCGAGGTCATCACGCTTGCGCAGAACTACCGCTCGACGCAGCCCGTGCTCGATGCCGCGAACGCCCTCATGGCGGAGGCGCCACGGCAGCACCGCAAGCATCTTCTGGCGGTGCGCGGCTCCGGAGCGCGCCCGCGCCTGGTGACCATCGCCGATCTTGCGGCGCAGGCGGAGTACGTGTGCAACGAGGTTCTGCGGCGCCGCGAGGCCAATGTGCCGCTGCACCGCCAGGCGGTGCTGTTTCGCAGCTCAAGCCACAGCGATCTTCTTGAGGTGGAGCTCGGGCGCCGCCGCATTCCGTTTGTGAAATACGGCGGACTCAAATTTCTCGAAGCGGCGCACATCAAAGATCTCCTCTCGGTGCTGCGGTGGGCAGACAATCCGCGCAACACCGTTGCGGGCTTCCGCGTCCTGCAGCTCCTGCCCGGCATGGGCCCAGCCAATGCCCGGCACGCGGTCGACCACTTCGAGGCGGCCGGCGGTACTTTTGCATCGCTGCGGGAGTTCACGCCCCCGGCCGCCGCGAAGTCGGATTGGCGCAGGCTCGTCGACCTGCTCATTGACCTTGCCGCACCGGAGCGACCGTGGCTCGGCCAGGTACACCTGGTGCGCGAGTGGTATCTGCCGCATCTGGAGCGTCTCTACGAGGGCGGCGTGCACACACGGCGCGGCGACCTCGATCAGCTCGACCTGCTGTCGAGCCAATATCCGTCGCGCGAGCGCTTCCTCACCGAGTTGACGCTCGACCCGCCGAATGCGACCGGCGATCTTGCCGGCAATCCGCTCCTCGATGAGGACTACCTGGTGCTCTCCACCATCCATTCGGCGAAGGGGATGGAGTGGGACACGGTCTATCTGTTGAATGTGGTCGACGGCAGCTTTCCCTCGGAGTTCGCGACCGCGAAGGCCGAGCTCATTGAAGAGGAGCGGCGGCTGCTCTACGTGGCGATGACCCGTGCGCGCAACGATCTGCTCCTGTGCGTGCCGCTCAAGTTCTATGTGACGAGCCAGCCGAAGAGCTCCGGAGCGCACGTCTACGGTGGCAGGAGCCGCTTCATGACGGACAAGCTCATGAAGTGCTTTGACCCCGTAACATTTCAGGGATCAAGTCTCGGCTCGGCAAATCTCGCAGAAGGCGAAACCGCAGCGCTCGATGTGCGCACGCGCCTGAAGGAGATGTGGTGAGTGGCTAGCGGTTCTTCGGCTTTACGAACTTCATCGTGAACCGATCGGACTCGCCGATCGCGGCGTAGACCTGTTTGTCCTTGTCCCCCAGGCGGTAAAACGGCGGCAGCGTCCATACGCCCTGCGGATAGTCCTTCGTGTCCTTGGGGTTGGCGTTGATCTGCGACTGTGCCATGAGCTTGAAGCCCTGTGACTCAATCAGGCGGATGGCCTCGTCCTCGCGTACGTAGCCGCTCTTTGCCCTGGGGTCTTGCGGCACTGCGGGATTGCCGCGGTGCTCGACGATGCCGAGGACGCCCCCCGGCTTGAGCGCCTTGTACATGGCGGCGAACGCCTCGGGCGCCCAGCCGGCCGCCATCCAGTTATGCAGGTTGCGGAATGTGACCACCATGTCGGCCGAACCGGGCGGGGCGATGTCATCGGCGCCCGGTCCGAAGTGGGTGACCGCGATGCGGCCATAGACGTCCGGGTGCGTGGTGAACTTGTCCGCAAATGCGGCGAGGCGTCCCGTAATGTAGGGATCGTCGGGGCGCGGGACGGCAAGCGCCGCGGTGTACTTGCCCTGATCCTTGAGAAAGGGCGCGAGGATCTCCGTATACCAGCCGGGCTCCGGCCAGATCTCCACCACCGCCATCCGCGGTCGAATGCCAAAGAAGAGCAACGTCTCTTTGGGGTGGCGGTAGATGTCGCGCGCCCGGTCGCCTTGCGGGCGGCGCGGGTCGGCAACGGCGCGCTCGAGTGCGTCCGCCGCAGCGGTGGTTTCAGCGCTTTGCGGGCGAGTGGAAGTCGCGCAGGCGATGATCACCAACGCGATGGCGAGGGCGGCAAGAACGCACTTAAGCAGTGCGCGCCTTTAGCGTCGGAATGGACCGCCGCCCTGGCGCGGGCGCTGCGGACGCTCCTGCGCTTCATTGACTCGTAGAGGGCGGCCGTTCATTTGATGCCCGTTGAGGGCTTGAATGGCACCCTGCGCTTCGCTCTGTTCCATATCGACAAAGCCAAAGCCGCGGGGCTTGCCGGTTTCACGGTCCATAATAAGCTTGACGGATTCCACTTTGCCGTGACGTTCGAAGAGAGATCGAACATCCTGCTCAGTGGCGCTGAAGGACAGATTCCCTACATAGATCGTCGTCATCCGATCACTCGCTTGGCAGACAGCTGCCGCCCGAAATGCTACTCCCGGCCGCCGCGCGAAGTAAATAGTAAGGGTGAAGCGCTACCCGAAATGCCAGGCAGCCAATGTCGGCGCCCGCGGCAACCTGCAAATGGCGTACCGGGACGTGGCGAGGCAAATGTGCCGCCGATGGCAAACGGGCGCAGACGGCGAGCAGGTTCCCATCCTGGACCGAGCAGGGTCGCAAGTGGCGGCAGGGGTTGCGGCGGTGCGCTCCCCGACGGGCCCGTGAAACTCCTGGGGATCCGTCGGCCTATGCCTTGCCGTCGGGCTCGAGGTAGGCGTAGCCATTGAGCTCTCCCTCATAGAAGCGCTTGAGCGCCTGGCTCTCGGCGATGGTCATGCGGCCGTCGCGGATGGCGCGCTCGCAGTCGCGCGCCAGCGCCGGATAGAGCTCTTCCACGTCGTATTCCATGTATTCGAGGACTTTGATCGCCGTATCACCCTTGACGATCTCCTCGATCCACCAGCCGCCCTCGTCATGCAGGCGAATATGGACGACGTGCGTGTCGCCGAAGAGGTTGTGCAGGTCGCCGAGGGTCTCCTGATAGGCGCCGACCAGAAACGCCGCCATGTAGTACTCCTCGCTGGCGCGCAACTCGTGCAGCTCGAGCGCCCGCTTGACGTCGCGCAGCGATACGAAGTGGTCGATCTTGCCGTCGGAGTCGCAGGTGATGTCCGCGAGCACCGCGGTGCGCGTGGGGCGCTCGTTCAGGCGGTGAATGGGCATGATCGGGAAGAGCTGGTCGATTGCCCAACTGTCGGGCAGCGACTGAAATACCGAGAAATTGCAGAAGTAGGTATCGCTCAGGATTGCTTCGAGATCCTCGAGCTCTTCGGGCCGTCGCTCGATCTTGCGATACAAGTCGCGGATCTTCGTGCACACCGCCCAGTAGAGCCGTTCGGCAAGCGCGCGAAACTCGAGCGACAGCAGCCCGAGGTTGAACATCTGCAGCACCTGCTCGCGCGCCGTCAGCGCATCGTGGTAGCACTCCACGAGCCGTCGCTCGCTCACCGCACGATAGGCTTCAAAGAGATCCTGCACCGGCTGCGGCAGCTCCTCGCTGCCGCCGTAGTCCTGGGCCACTTCGCCCGTGACGTTGAACTTGTCGAGTGCGGATGAGCCGAGCGCGTTGAAGATGAGCACGCTGTGATAGGCAGCCACCGCGCGGCCAGACTCACTGATGATGAGCGGATGAGGGATCGCGCGCGCGTTGCAGACGCTTGCGACGCGGTAGACGACGTCGCTCGCGTACTCGTTCAGCGTGTAGTTCATCGAGGAGGAGAAGTTGGTGCCGCTGCCATCGTAGTCGACGCCGAGGCCGCCGCCGACGTCGATGTATTGAAGCCCCGCACCCATCAGTTTCAGCTCCGCGTAAACGTGCGCAAGCTCATTGATGGCATCTTTGACGCGGCGGATGTCCTGCAGCTGGCTGCCGGGATGACAGTGCACGAGCTGCAGGCAGTCGAGCATGTCACGCTCTTTGAGCACCCTGAAGAGCTCCAGGATCTCCGTGATGAAGAGGCCAAATTTGGACTTGTCGCCGGCCGAGTCGGCCCAGCGCCCGGAGCCCTCGCTGAAGAGCTTCACGCGCACGCCGATGCGCGGCCGCACGCCGTAGGTTTCGGCGTGCTTCAGAATGAGGCTGAGCTCGGCAAAGTTCTCGACGACGGGAATGATCGTGCGCCCGAGCTTGGTCGCAAGCGTGACGGCCTCGATGTAGCTGTCGTCCTTGAAACCGTTGCAGATGATGAGCCGCGCGGGCTCGTTCTCCGTCATGGCCATG
>Ga0209624_10000737_pt1 | contig 28365 bp, 31 predicted proteins | sample JacPinW_OM2H0_O1_FD_188565 | JGI IMG/M metagenome (GOLD analysis project Ga0209624, IMG submission 188565) | Forest soil microbial communities from Algoma, Ontario, Canada - Jack Pine, Ontario site 1_JW_OM2H0_O1 (SPAdes) (version 2) | ecosystem: Environmental > Terrestrial > Soil > Boreal...
CGGACGGTCAGGCGCGGCCTCGGCGCAACCGCGGATCACGCCTTCGAAATCGCCGTCGATTTTGAACGCGAAGGTCTCCCGCCGCAATGTCCGGGCCAGCCGCCGCGGCAGGTGGAATTTGTCGAGCGGCAGCACGCCGCGGCGCTCGGGATCGACCCAGAACAGCTCCGGATCCTCGGCCGATTCCGCCATCGGGAATATGCCGGCGGCATAGGCGCGCAGCAGAATATCGGGGGTGAGATTGGCCATCGCCGCCGATTAGAATGAATTTCCACCGCCGCGTCACGCCCCGCGGACGGCGGGACGATCGGTCTAAGGCCGCCGGTCGAAGGTCCGTTCGAACCAGCCGATGTCATAGGCGCCGTTGATGAAATCAGGCGCAATCACCAGCTTCTGATGCAGCGGAATGGTCGTCTCGATGCCGGTGATGACGAATTCCTCGAGCGCGCGCCTGAGCCGCATCAGGCACTCATTGCGGCTGGTGCCGTGGATGATGAGTTTGGCGACCAGGCTGTCGTAATAAGGCGGCACGGTGTAGCCCTGATAAAGCGCGCTGTCGACGCGCACGCCCGGCCCGCCCGGCGCATGGTAACGCAGGATGTCGCCGGGCGAGGGCGTGAAGCTCTCGGGGTTCTCGGCGTTGATGCGGCATTCGATGGCGTGGCCCTGGAGCGTTATGTCCTCCTGGCGGTAGCCGAGCTTGGCGCCCGATGCGATGCGGATCTGCTCGCGCACGATGTCGATGCCGCTCACCACCTCGGAAATCGGGTGTTCGACCTGGAGCCGCGTGTTCATTTCGATGAAGAAGAACTCGCCGTCCTGATAGAGGAATTCGAGCGTGCCGGCGCTTTTGTAGCCGAGTTTCTGCATGGTCTCGGATGCCAGGCGGCAGATGCGCTGGCGCGCTTCCTGGTTGATGCCGGGCGAGGGCGATTCCTCGGCCAGTTTCTGATGCATTCTCTGGAGCGAGCAATCGCGCTCGCCGAGATGAACCACGCCGCCCTGGCCGTCGCCCAGAATCTGCACCTCGATGTGCCGTGGATGGGACAGAAAACGTTCGAGATAGAGCGCGCCGTTGCCGAAGAAGGTCAGGGCCTCGCCCTGGGCGACGGGGAACATCGCCTCCAGCGTCTTGGCGTCAGGCGCCACGCGCATGCCGCGGCCGCCGCCGCCGCCCGCCGCTTTGATCAGGATGGGATAGCCCACCATCTGCGCCGCTTGACGCGCCGCCTCGATATCCATCACCGCCGCCGAGCCGGGCACCACCGGGATGCCGAGCTCCGTCGCGGCCTGCTTGGCCACCACCTTGTCGCCCATCATTCGGATATGCTCGGCCGACGGGCCGATGAAGACCAAGCCGTGCTCGGCGACGATCTGCGCAAACCCGGCATTCTCCGAAAGGAATCCCAGCCCGGGATGGATGGCCTCCGCGCCGGTGATGGCGGCCGCCGAGAGAATCGCCGCGGGGTTGAGGTAACTGTCGCGCGCCGGCGGCGGGCCGATGCAGACGCTCTCGTCGGCCAGCCGCACATGCATGGCGTTGGCGTCTGCCGTTGAATGCACCGCCACGGTGCGAATGCCCATCTCGCGGCAGGCGCGCTGGATGCGCAGAGCGATCTCGCCGCGGTTGGCGATCAGCACCTTCTCGAACATGCGGGTCAGTCTACTCCAGAACCATCAGCACCTGGCCGAACTCGACCGGCGTGCCGTCGGCGACCAGGATTTCGGCGATGCGGCCCGCGCGGGGCGCGTGGATCTGATTCATTACTTTCATGGCTTCTATCACCAGCAACGCCTGGCCTTCGCGCACGCTGTCGCCGACCTTGACGAAATGCGCCGCGCCCGGTTGCGGCGCGAGATAGGCGGTGCCGACCATCGGTGACTTGACCGCGCCGGCGGCGTCGGCATGCGGCGCGGCGGCCGATCCGGACGAAGCGGGCGGCACCGACACCGTCACCGCCGTGGCCGTGTGCGCGTTGCGCGCCACGCGCACGCGCCGGTCGCCCTGGGCGATCTCGATCTCGGAAAGCCCGGTCTCCTCCAGCAGCGCCGCGAGCGCGCGAACGAGATCGCCGTCCACCATCGGATCGTTGTGCTTGGTCATGGTGGGTTATTCGGCTCCGCTTTCGCCTTCGACGATGCGGGCGATGGCGTCGAGCGCCAGCAGATAGCCGTGCGCGCCGAAACCGCAGATGACGCCGCGCGCCGCTTGGCTCACGAGCGAATTGTGGCGGAACTGCTCGCGGCGATGGATGTTCGAGATATGGACCTCGATCACCGGCAACTCCACCGCCTTGAGCGCGTCGAGCAGCGCGACCGACGTGGTCGTGTAGCCGGCGGGGTTGATGATGATGCCGTCGGCGTTCTCGCGCGCCTCCTGGATCCATTCGACCAGCTGGCCTTCGTGGTTCGATTGGCGGAAATCGACCGTGAGGTCGAGCACGGCGGCGCGCTCGAGACAGGCCTCCTCGATGTCGGCCAGCGTGTCGCGCCCATACGTCGCCGGCTCGCGAACGCCGAGCAGATTAAGATTGGGCCCGTTCAGGACCAGAATGGTCGCGCCAGCCAAGCCGAAACTCCACGAAATTCCTTGTTCCGAGAGAGGGTTATAGCATGAGGCGGAATGCCCGCAAGCGCGCCCGCCGGTTTCATCCCAAGGCCGGGATCAGTATTCCGCGGTTTCGGCTTGCGGCATGGTGGCGCTGCGCGCCTCGAGCTTGGTGAAAACGCGTTCGAGCGTATGGCGTTCCTCCGCGCTCAGGGTCTGCATGATGTCGTCCTCGACCGCGCGCACCAGCGGCACGATCTGCTGATAAATATTGGTGCCTTGCGGCGTCAGGTCGAGAATGGCGCGCCGGCGGTCGGCCGGGTCGGTGTGGCGGGTGATATGTCCCGCCGTGGTCAGACGCGCCACCGCCCGGCTCACCCGCACTTTGTCCATCGCGGTGCGGTCAACGACGCTGTTGGCGCTCATCGCGCCGTAGCGGCCGAGCACCGCCAAGGTGCGCCATTCCGGCGCCGACAGGCGGAAGCGCCGCGAGTAGACGCGCGCCACGGCCCGCGTCAGCCGGTTGCTCAGGACCGAAAGCCGGAAGGGCAGGAAATGCTCAATGGCAAAACCCGATCCATCGCCCGCTTCTTTGGCAATTGGTTTCATTGTTAACCAATGGGCCATCGCGAACGACTCGTCAAGCCCGACGGTATTGTGCGGTCCGGCGGGCCGTGGAAGGCTGATGGAAAGACCGTTGGGCGAATACGGGGCTGGGGGGAGGTTGAGTTTGCCGACATCATCGCTTGATGCGCTGCGCGACTGGCATGATTTCTTCGTCGTGATCGGCACGGCATCCGCGAGCCTGCTCGGCGCCATGTTCGTGGTGGTTTCGATCGGCACCGGCTTTCTCACCAAGCAGCACGCCCCCGCGACCCGCGACTTTCTGACTCCGACCGTGATTCATATGGCGACGGTGATGATCGGCTGTGCGCTGGTGGTGGTGCCGTCGCTGGAACGGGTTTCATTCAGCGTGGTATTCGGTTTCGGCGGTCTGATCGGCCTGATCTATTCCGGCAGAATCGGCCTGAGCGTCAAACGTCGCCGCGAGATCGATGCCGAGGACAGAATATGGTACGCCGCGCTGCCCGTCCTCGGCTATGCCGCCATCGCGGCGGCGGCGTTCATGGTGTTGCGGCGTTTGCCCGGCGCTCTCGAGGTTTTGGCGGCGGCGCTGATCCTTCTTCTGATCGCCGGCATCCGCAATGCGTGGGACATGATTCTGTTTTTCGTCCTGCATGCGCGCCGCCCCCATTGAACCGGGGAATCATGCGATGCTGAAGCTGCACGGCTATTTCCGCTCCTCGGCGGCGTTTCGCGCGCGCATTGCGCTCAATTTGAAGGGCCTGGCCTATGAGCAGGCCTTCATCCATCTGCGTAAGAACGAACAGCGTGCCCCCGGCTACCTGGCGCGCAACCCGCAGGGGCTGGTGCCGTTGCTGGAAGAAGACGGCCTGGAACTGATTCAATCCCTCGCCATCATCGAATACCTCGACGAGACGCACCCTCAACCTCCGCTGCTGCCCGCAAATGCCGCCGACAGGGCGCGGGTGCGCGCGATATCCCAGATCATCGCTTGCGACATCCATCCTCTGGATAATCTGCGCGTGCTGCGCTACCTGGCGAAGCCGCTGAGTCACGGCGAGAAGGATGTCGAGGAATGGTTCAACCACTGGATCGGGCTCGGCTTCGAGGCGATCGAGCCGATGCTGGCCGGTGACAAGCGCAGCGGGAAATTCTGCCACGGCGATAATCCTGGCCTCGCCGATATCTGCCTGGTGCCGCAGATGTTCAACGCCAAGCGCTATCCGAGCTTCGATCTCAAGCCCTATCCTGCGATCGTCCGCGTGTTCGAAAATTGCATGAAGCTCGAGGCCTTCGAACGCGCGCGGCCGGAAAACCAGCCGGATGCCGAGACATAGCGGCTGCGGCAAAAGCCTTATTTCTTCTTGGGCGCCTTGGCGTCGATCACGCCCATGATGTCGCTTTCCTTCATGATCATCAGATCCTCGCCGTCGAGCTTGACCTCGGTGCCGGACCACTTGCCGAACAGCACCCGGTCGCCGGGCTTGAGCTCGATCGGATGGAGCTTGCCGTCCTCGCCGCGCGCGCCCGGCCCGGCGGCGATGATCTCGCCTTCCATGGGTTTTTCCTGAGCGGTGTCGGGGATGATGATGCCGCCGGCGGTCTTGGTCTCCTCGGCGATGCGCCGCACCAGGACGCGGTCGTGCAAGGGACGGAATTTCATGCGTTTCTCCTTAGGGTCGCTTCTGGGCGCTTTCGGCTCCGGCCGGGCGGAGGGGTGAATGGTGGGCGCTGTAGGGATTGAACCTACGACCCCACCCGTGTGAAGGGTGTGCTCTCCCGCTGAGCTAAGCGCCCGTAGGAGGCTGGATTTAGGCCCGGTACCGGCCGCTGTCAAGAAAGCGGGGTTTCGCGCTATGCTATAGTCGTTCACGATTCGTGATTTGGCCCGCAGCATTCCGCCGTGACACTTTAGCCCCCGAACCAACCCAGCCAGATGCCCGCCACTCCCATCGCCGCCCTGGTCCTCGCCGCCGGCAAGGGCACCAGGATGAAATCGTCCCGGCCCAAGGTGCTGCACCAGGTCGCCAACCGGCCGATGGTGGCGCATGTGCTGGCGGCGGTGGCGCAACTCAAGCCCTTGCGCACCGTGGTGGTGGTCGCGCCCGGCATGGGCGATGTCGAGCGGGCGGTGGCCCCGGCCGAGATCGCGCTGCAGACCCGGCAGCGCGGCACCGGCGACGCGGTCATGGCGGCGAAGAAGCAGCTGGGCGGTTTCAAGGGCGACGTGCTGGTGATTTACGGCGACGCGCCCTTGGTCACGCGCGACACGCTCAACATTCTCTTGAACGAGCGCCGCCGCCATCCCGAGGCGGCGCTGACGGTTCTGGGCATGCGGTTGAACCGCGGCGGGCCTTATGGAAGGCTGCTGCTGGCGCCGGACGGAACCCTCGACCGCATCGTCGAAGCGGCCGACGCGACCGAGGCCGAGCGCGCCATCACCCTGTGCAATTCGGGCGTCATGCTGGCCGCCGCGCCGGCGCTGTTCGATCTGGTCTCCGGCCTCGGCAACGCCAATGCCAAGGGCGAATATTACCTGACCGACATCGTCGCGCTGGCGCGCAGCCGCGGCCTCATCTGCCGCGCCGCCGAAGGCCCGCCCGAGGAATTGCTCGGCATCAACAGCCCGAACGAGCTGGCCGCAGCCGAAGCCCACATGCAAAAACGCCTGCGCGCCCAGATCATGGCGGCGGGGGTGACGCTGGTTTCGCCCGACACGGTCTATCTGAGCGCCGATACGCGCATCGGCGCCGACACGGTGGTCGGGCCGTTCGTGGTATTCGGCCCGGAGGTCAAGGTGGGCGCGGGCGTGACCATCCCGGCCTTCTGCCACATCGCCGGCGCGACCATCGGCGACCGCGCGGTGATCGGCCCGTTTGCCCGGCTGCGCCCGGGCGCGGCGCTGGCCGAGGACGTGCATATCGGCAATTTCGTCGAGGTCAAGAATGCGCGCCTCGCCAAGGGCGTGAAGGCCAACCACCTGGCCTATCTCGGCGACGCCGCGGTGGGCGAGGGCGCCAATATCGGCGCCGGAGCCATCACCTGCAATTTCGACGGCATCGAAAAATTCCGCACGACCATCGGCAAGAACGTGTTCATCGGCACCAACGCGTCGCTGGTGGCGCCGCTGACCATCGGGCCGGGCGCGATGATCGCCGCCGGCAGCGTCATCACCCGCAGCGTGCCGGGCGACGCGCTGGCGCTGGGCCGCGGCCGGCAGGAGACCAAGCCCGGCCTCGCCAAGCTGTGGCGCGCGCAGCGCAAGGCCGAAATCGCCGCCCGGAACAAGCCGGCCAGGAAAAAGCCGTCCGCCAGTAAATCCGCGCCCAAGAAAAAGGCCCGTTCCAAAAAGAGCGGGCGCTGATGTGCGGCATCGTCGGCATCATCGGGCGGGGCGAAGCGGCGCCGCTGTTGATCGAGGGCCTGAAGCGGCTTGAATACCGCGGCTATGATTCGGCCGGCATCGCCACGCTGGTCGACGGCAAGATCGAGCGCCGCCGCGCCGAGGGCAAGCTCGACAAGCTCGCCAAGCGGCTCGAAAAGGAACCGGTTTCGGGCACCATCGGCATCGGCCACACGCGCTGGGCCACCCACGGCGCGCCCAACGAGATCAACGCCCATCCGATCGCCACCGAGCGCGTCGCCGTGGTGCATAACGGCATCATCGAGAATTACCAGGAACTCAAGGCCGAGCTCGGCCACGCCGGCTACCAATTCGAAACCCAGACCGACACCGAGGCGGTGGCGCTGCTGCTGACGCGGTATCTGAAGGAAGGATTGCGCCCGCGCGAGGCGGTGGCGAAGGCGCTCGGCCGGCTGCACGGCGCCTTCGCGCTGGTGATGCTGTTCGCGGGCGAGCGCGACATGCTGATCTGCGCCCGGCGCGGCAGCCCGCTCGCCATCGGCTATGGCGAGGGCGAAATGTATGTGGGCTCGGACGCCCTCGCGCTGGCGCCGTTGACATCCAACCTGGTCTATCTCGAAGAGGGCGATTGGGCGGTGGTGACCGGCAACGGCGCCAACATCTACGACAGCGACGGCAACGGCGTGGAGCGGCCGATCAAGAAAACCGCGCTGTCGGGCGCGCTCATCGGCAAGGGCGATTATCCGCATTTCATGAAGAAGGAAATCTTCGAGCAGCCGGCGGTGATCGGCGATACGCTCAGTTCGCTCATCAACCCGGCCACGCGCTCGGTGCATCTGCCCGCCTTGCCCTTCGATCTTGCCAAGATCGAGCGCGTGACCATCATCGCCTGCGGCACTTCGTTCAACGCCGGTTTGATCGCCAAATATTGGATCGAGAAGTTGGCGCGAGTGGCGGTCGAGGTCGATATCGCCTCGGAGTTCCGCTACCGCGAAGCCGACATGCCGCAGGGGGGATTGGCGCTGTTCATCTCGCAATCGGGCGAAACCGCCGACACGCTCGCAGCCTTGCGCTATGCCAAGAAGCAGAAGCAGCACGTGCTGGCGATCGTCAACCAGCCGGAAAGCTCGATGGCGCGCGAAGCCGACGCCGTGTTTCAAACCCATGCCGGGCCGGAGATCGGCGTTGCCTCGACCAAGGCCTTCACGACCCAGCTGGTGGTGCTGGCCTGCCTTGCCATCGCCTTTGCGCGGGCGCGCGGCAAGATCACCGCCAAGCGCGAGGGCGAACTGACCGTGGCGTTGACGGAAGTGCCGGAGCGGGCGAGCGAGGTTTTGAACCACGACGAAAATATCCAACGCATCGCCCAGGCCATGGCCGAGACGCGCGACGTGATCTATTTGGGCCGCGGCACCTCATACCCCTTGGCGCTCGAAGGCGCCTTGAAGCTCAAGGAGATTTCCTACATCCACGCCGAGGGTTACGCCGCCGGCGAGATGAAGCACGGGCCGATCGCGCTTATTGATGACAATGTTCCGATTGTCGTGATCGCGCCGTCGGACGAGTTGTTCGACAAGACGCTCTCCAACGTGCAGGAGGCGCTGGCGCGCGGCGGCAAGGTGGTGATGATCTCGGACCGCAAGGGCTTGGCGCGGTTGAACGGCCAGCTCGCCTACGGCATTGAGGTGCCGGAATGCGACCCGTTCGTGGCGCCGCTGCTCTACGCCATTCCGGTGCAGCTCTTGGCCTATCACGTCGCGGTCGCCAAGGGCACCGACGTGGACCAGCCCAGGAATTTGGCGAAAAGCGTGACGGTGGAGTAGGGGAGAATTCACTAAGAAAGCCGGGCGGTCAGAAATCTACTCTGGCGTTTCCGGCGGGTCTTGATAAGGGAATCGGGTTCAAGGGGGAGGAAAACATGCAGGAACTGGAAGCGGATTGGGGCCGCGTTTTGAGCGTGTGGTGGCTGATCCACTGGCGCACGCTGGTGGGAAGCTTCGTCACCGGCGCCGTCATCGGCGGCGTGCTGGGCGTGGTGGCCGCCTTCACCGATTGGCGCACCACCCAGGCCGCGCAGATACTCATCGGCGTTGTCGTCGGCATCGCCTGGACCATTCTCACCACGCGCATGGCGCTTAGGAAAAGATACCGCGGTTTCCGCATCGTGCTGTTGCCGCTCGAGAATGCGTAACGGAAAAACCATGAGCCTAGCGGCGGTCTAAAGCGCGGGGATGGGCGCGGCTGCGATTCCTTCCTGCTCCAGCGCATAGGCCGCGCGCAGCGCGAGCGCTTCCCGCCACGGCGCGGCGATGATCTGGATGCCCAGCGGTAATTTTCCGGCCTGCGCGATGGGTGCCGCCACCACCGGCAGGCCGATGAAAGACAGCGGCTGGGTATAGATTCCAAGATTGGCGCGAATATTCACCTTGGCGCCGGCCAACTCCATGCTCTCCTGGCCGATCTTGGGCGCGGGTCCGGGCGCGCACGGCGCCAGGACGATGTCGGATTCCTGGAACAACGCCAGCACCTGGTCGCGGTACCAGGAACGGAAACGCTGCGCCGCGATCACCCAGGCGGAGGGCACGAGTGCGCCGGCGATCAGCCGGTCGCGCACCGCCGGGTCGAATTCCGCCGTGCGGGTCTTGAGAGCGGGCAGGTGCAGCGCGCCGCCTTCGGCGGCGGTGATGAGAAAGGCGGCGGCGCGTGCGCGCGCGGCTTCGGGAATTTCGACCGTGCGCGCGGCCTTGAGCGCCTTGGCGGCACGCATAAGCACCTCTCGCAGTTCGGCATTCTCGGGCGCGAAATAGCCGCCGGCCACGGCCACGCGCAAATCCGTGACGCCGCGCGCGAGTTCCGGCGTTGCCGGCTCGGCCGGCCCTTGGCGGCACACTGGGTCGCGTTCGTCAGGCCCTTGCAGCGCGTCGTAACCGGCAGCGAGATCGGCCACCGAGCGGGCGAACGGCCCGACATGGTCGAGGCTCGCCGCGAAGGGAAAAGCGCCGGCGCGCGACAGCCTTCCATAGGTCGGCTTCAGGCCGAAAATGCCGCACAGCGCCGCCGGCACGCGGATCGAGCCGTTGGTGTCGGAGCCCAGCGCCAGCGGCACCATGCCGCTCGCCACCGCAGCCGCTGAGCCGCCGGACGAGCCGCCGCAGATGCGCGAGGGGTCGTGCGGGTTGCGGGTCGTTCCGTAATGCGCGTTTTCGGTGACGAAGCCATAGGCGTATTCGTCCATGTTGAGCGCGCCGACCAGCACCGCGCCGGCTTTATGGAGAGATGCGACGGCCGTAGCGTCGCGCGCCGCCGGCGGTTTCGCGGCCTCGATCTTGGAGCCGGCGAGGGTGGTGACGCCCGCGATGTCGTAGAGATTCTTCACCGCATAAGGCACGCCGGCCAGGGGCGGCAGCGTGTCGCCGCGCGCGCGTTTGGCGTCGATGGCCGCGGCCTCAGCCAGCGCGCGTTCGGATGTCACCAGCGTGAAAGCGTTGAACTTGGGATCGAGCGCCGCCACGCGGGCGAGCGCCTGTTGCGCCGCCTCGCGCGCGCTCATCTTTCCGTCGCGGATCGCTTGCGCGATTTCGAGCGCGCCGGAAGATCCGCTCACGGACGGAACACCGGCGCGGGCTCGGTTTTCTCGGGCAGCGGAAATTCCATCACCAGAAGCGCGATGGCGGATATGCGCGCGAGATTGTGCACCACGCCGGGGCGGTGTTCGGCGGAAAGGGGCAAGCCCAGCGCCGCCGCCGCCTGGGTGACGAAGGAATCGGCGTCGAAATCCTGCTCCATCACGCCCCCTTTAATCCTTGCGGCTTTTTCATGTTACGGCAGGCGCGCCGCCGCGTGTAGCGGCAAACGGGCCCCGGTATTACCCCGCCATTTCCCATTTTTCGCCACGATCCGCGGCCAGCCTTGTCGGGTTGTGTCATCCACGGCAAAGGGATGGATATCATGTCTACGCGCATCGGTATTCTCGTGATAGCGGCGGGCCTGTTGCTCTCGGCCTGCGGCACCAACCCGGCGGACCGCGCCATCAGCGGCGCTGCCATCGGCGCCGGCACCGGCGCGGCGATCGGCGCGATCGCGGCCGGCCCTCCGGGCGCGCTCTTCGGCGCCTGGGTCGGCGCTTCGGCGGGCGGCCTCGGCGGCGCGGTGTCGAGCCCGACCGCGGTCAATCTCGGCCAGCCGGTTTGGCGCTAGTCCGAGCCTGACCCAAGCCTAGCCTATAAGGCGAAAACGCCCGGCGCGAATACCGCCGGGCGTTTTTGTCGGTGGTGGGCATTTCCGCCTGTAACCCGGCGGCCCTTTGGGTTTGCGGCTCCGCCGCGGGGCGGGCGTTTTTGTTTGCAGGTTTTGCGGTTCCGCCGCGGGGCTGGCATGGGAGCGCGCCGTCGCATAGATTCTTTCTGGGGGCACGAAGGGGGTTTCCATGGATAGCGATACGACTTCGACGATGATGGACGCCATATTGTCCGTCCCGACCTTCACCATCGTCCTGCTGCTGTGGCTGGGCATGGCGGTGGGCAACGGCTTTATCGCCCGCCGGCTGGGCCACAGCGTCGTGCTGTGGGTGGTGTTGTCGCTGGTTCCGGTGGTCAATTACTTCTTCTATATCTATGTCGGCTATGCGGTGATCCTGGGCATATTGAAGCGGCTCGACGCGCTCCAGGCGCGGCTTTATCCGCCGACCACCTGAACGCGGGCGCGAGACCGGGCGAGCAAGGCATGGCGCAATACGATTTCGATTTGTTCACCATCGGCGCCGGCTCGGGCGGCGTGGCCGGCTCGCGCCGCGCCGCGTCTTATGGGGCTCGGGTTGGAATATGCGAGGACAGCCGCTGGGGCGGCACCTGCGTCATCCGCGGCTGCGTGCCGAAGAAGCTGCTGGTCTATGGCGCGCATTTCGCCGACGATCTGCAGGACGCGGAAGCCTATGGCTGGCGCGTCGAGGGCAAGGTGTTCGATTGGCCGAGCCTGATCGCCGCCAAGAACCAGGAGATCGACCGGCTCGAGGCGATCTACCGCAGGATCCTGATCGAACCCGGCGTGAAGCTGATCGAGGGGCGCGGCCGGCTGGTCGATCCACATACGGTCGAGGTCGCGGACAAACGCTACACCGCCGCCAACATCCTGGTCGCAACCGGCGGCCACCCGGTGACGCCCGAAATCCCGGGCATCGAGCATGTGATCTCGTCCAACGAGGCGCTCGACCTGCCTGCGTTGCCCAAGCGCATCGCCATCGTCGGCTCGAGCTATATCGCGGTCGAGTTCGCCGGGATTTTCTCGACCCTGGGCGCGGAAACGCATCTCGTCTTCCGCGCCGGCGAGGTGCTGCGCGGTTTCGATCACGATGTACGCGCGGCGGTGGGCGAGAATTTCCGCCATCGCGGCCTCCATCTCCATCCGCGCACCGAAATCGCCCGCATCGACAAGGCGGCCAAGGGCTTCACCCTCACCACCAAAACCGGCGGGCATCTCGAAGCCGATCTGGTGATGTACGCCACCGGCCGCGCCGCCAACACCCAGGGCATCGGGCTCGAAGAGGCGGGGGTGAAGCTCGCCAAGAACGGCTTGGTGGTGGCGGATGAATGGTCGCGCAGTTCGGTGCCGCACATCTATGCCGTCGGCGACGTGGCCAACGGCTTCAACCTGACGCCGGTGGCCATCTACGAGGCGCGGTCGCTGGCCGAGACCTTGTTCCACGACAACACGATGAAGCTCGAACGCGCCAACATCCCGAGCGCCGTGTTCACCATCCCGCCGGTGGGCACGGTCGGCTTGAGCGAGGAACAGGCGCGCGCGCAATACGGCGCGGTCGATGTCTACCACGCGCGCTTCCGCCCCTTGAAGCACACGGTCTCGGGCCGCCAGGAGCGGACCATGATGAAGCTGGTGGTGGACCGCAAATCGGACCGCGTGCTCGGCTGCCACATGGTGGGCGACGATGCACCCGAGATCATGGTCGGGCTGGCGGTGGCGCTCAATTGCGGCGCCACCAAGAAGCAATTCGACCGCACCGTCGGCATCCATCCGACCGCGGCCGAGGAATTCATCACCATGCGCGACAAGACGCCGGAGGCGGGCCATGTCCCCGGCTTCCAGGTCGGGGCCGAGGGCTGACGGCTCAGGAATCCAATTCCGGATAGTGGCGGAAGATGCCGTACCGGTTGAAGGGAATGCGCCGTTTCGAGGCGAGATAGGCTTTGACGCGCGGCCGCGCAGCGACGCTGTCGTGCAGATCGCGCAGGCGCGGCAGGTTTTTCTCGAGAGTCTTCATGGCGCGCGGGAAGGCATAGCGCAAGCCCACGACGGTCTGGAACAGCGACAGATCGGGATAGGTCAGTTTGGCGCCGGCGAGAAACCGGCCGCCGTTGCGCTCGATCGCGCGTTCGAAATACTTCAGGAATTTCGGCGCGCGCTGCTTCAGGAACAAAGCCGAGCGGCGCCTGGCCTCCGCGCGCTGGTCCTCGTAATAGAGGCCGGAGGCGATCGGGTGGTGGGTGTCGTGAATCTCGACCAGGAAATCGGCGATGGTGAGCTGGAGCTGGTTGGCCCACAGAATGCCGGCCTCGCCCGCGGGCGCGAGGCGGTGGCGCCGTCCCAGATACATCAGGATGTTGGCGGTCTGCGCGATCACCAGCGGGCCCGCCTTGAGCACGGGCGGCGCGAAGGGCGGATGGGCGCCGGCGCCGCCGAGCAGCTTCATCATCGCCGCCTCGCCGCCGCGTCCGCGCGCGACGTCGATATAATCCGCGCCGGCTTCTTCCAGCGCCAGCCGCACGAATTCGCCGCGGCCCTGAATCTCCGCCCAGTAATAAAGCTCGTAGCGCATGGATCGACTCCCTCCGCGTTGATTGCCGCCTGGCTCATTACCGAAGGCGTCCGTCGGGCGCAATCGCCCGCTGGACGCCCCGTCCCGCGCCGGTTCAAGCCCGCCAGGACCGGCAAGCGGGCCTCCAGGCTGGCATTCCCGGCCGAAAGCGACTATTTCTAGCCCATGCCGAGCAAAGCGAAATGGGCGCCCGATAGCTGGCGGTCGAAGCCGGTCAAGCAGGCGCCGGATTACCCGGACGCCAAGGCCGTCGAGACGGCCGAGGCGACCTTGCGCCGCTATCCGCCGCTGGTTTTCGCCGGCGAGGCGCGGCGCTTGAAGGCCGCGCTCGGAAACGTGGCCGCGGGCAAGGCTTTCCTGCTGCAAGGGGGCGACTGCGCGGAAAGCTTCGCCGAGTTCCACCCCGACAATATCCGCGATACCTTCCGCGTGCTGCTGCAGATGGCGGTGGTGCTGACCTATGGGGCCGCGTGCCCGGTGGTCAAGGTCTCGCGCATGGCGGGGCAATTCGCCAAGCCGCGCACCGCCGACAGCGAAACCCAGAACGGCGTGACGCTGCCCGCTTATCGCGGCGACATCATCAACGGCATGGAATTCACCGCCGCCGCGCGCAAGCCCGATCCCGCGCGCATGTTGCAGGCCTTCAGCCAATCGGCGGCGACGCTCAACCTGTTGAGGGCATTCGCCCAGGGCGGTTACGCCGATCTGCATCGCGTCCACAGCTGGACCCAGGGTTTCGTGTCCGACAGCCCGGCGGGCGAGCGCTACCAGGAGCTGGCCGACCGGCTGACCGAGACGCTCGACTTCATGGCGGCTTGCGGCTTGACGTCGGAAACCACGCCGCAGATCCGCGAGACCGATCTTTTCACCTCGCACGAAGCTCTCCTGTTGCCTTATGAGCAGTCGTTGACGCGCGTCGATTCAACCAGCGGCGATTGGTACGATTGCTCGGCGCACATGCTGTGGGTCGGCGACCGCACGCGGCAGGCGGACGGCGCGCATGTCGAATTCCTGCGCGGCGTGAAGAACCCCATCGGCCTAAAATGCGGGCCAAGCCTGGCCGCCGACGATCTGCTGCGCCTGATCGACATCCTCAATCCGGAGGACGAGCCGGGCCGGCTCACCCTGATCGCGCGCATGGGCGCCGACAAGGTCGAGGCGAAGCTGCCGCCGCTCATCCGCGCGGTGAAGAAAGCGGGCCGCAAGGTGGTGTGGTGCTGCGATCCGATGCACGGCAACACCATCGTCTCCAAGACCGGCTACAAGACCCGCGCGGTCGACCAGGTGCTGCGTGAAGTGAAGGGCTTCTTCGCCGCGCACGAAGGCGAGGGCTCCTATGCCGGCGGCATGCATCTCGAATTGACCGGCCAGGACGTGACCGAATGCATCGGCGGCGCGCAGGCGATCACCGAAACCGCGCTCGGCGACCGCTATCACACCCATTGCGATCCGCGCTTGAACGCCAGCCAGGCGATCGAGCTCGCCTTCATGATCGCCGAGGAATTGAAGAAGAAGCGCGGCGCCGCCGTGAAACGCCGGGCGGCGGGAGCCGCGTCCTGAGCGGCGCGCGCAAGGCGACCCCGCCGCGCCTGCCGGAAGATAAGCTGGCGCGCTTCACCGACGCCTATTTCCTCAAGACCAAGGCGATCGTCGGCTCGCACGGCGACAAGCGCGCGACATATGCCGTGTTCATGCGCCGCCCGGTGATCGCGACGCCGCGGCTGATGGTCGAGTTCGTCGAGCAGGCGGCCAAGGACCGCGGCACCCAATTCGACATCGAGCTGAACCACGCCGAAGGCGAGTGGGTAGGCGCGGGCGAACCGATGGTCTATCTCTCGGGCTCGCTCTATCACCTGGTCGATCTCGAGACGCTCTATCTCCAGAAACTCGGCGCGCCATGCGTCGCCGCCTACAACGCCTATGCGATGTGCGCCGATCTGCCCAAGACCGCCTTTTTGGCGATGGACGCGCGCCACTGCGCCGGGGCGGAGATGGCGGAGATGATGGCCTATGCCGCCTCGGTCGGTTCCGCCGCGGCCAAGAAGGCGGTGGGGGCGGTGGGCTTCATCGGCAACGCCACCGACGCGACCGCGCATTTTTTCGGCCGGGACAAGGGCCTCGGCACCATGCCGCACGCGCTGGTGGGTTATGCCGGTTCCACCTTGCGCGCGGCCGAGATGTTCCACGAGACTTTCCCCAACGAACCGCTCACCGCGCTGGTCGATTATTTCGGCAAGGAGATCACCGACGCGCTCGCCGTCTGCCGCCGTTTCCCGGAGCTCGCGGCCGAAGGCAAGCTGGCGGTGCGGCTCGACACCCATGGCGGGCGCTATATCGAGGAGCTCGACCTGGCGCGGGCCTATGCGGTGATCGAGCGCCGCGCGCCCAAGGCGATCCGCGGCTACCGCACCGAGACCGAGATGCGCTATCTGGTCGGCACCGGGGTTTCGGCGGCGGCGGTGTGGCACATGCGCGAGCGGCTGGACGAGGCGGGCTTTGCCAAGGTCCGGATCGTCGCGAGCTCGGGCTTCACGCCCGACAAGTGCCGCGCCATGGCGGTGGCCGAGACGCCGATCGACGTGGTGGGGACGGGTTCCTATCTGCCGGATTCGTGGAACGAGACCTATGCCACGGCCGACATCATCGCCTATGACGGCAAGCCGATGGTCAAGCTCGGCCGCGAATTCCTGATGAAGAAGACGCTCAAGGAGGGCTGAGGGCGATGCCCTTGGATGCGGGTTCCGGCGGCGGCAGGCGCGGGCGCGCGCCGTCGCTCAACGTGCTCGGCGGCCGGCTCGAAAGCTGCTCGATCAAGCCGATGACCGGCTTCTACCGCAACGGTTGCTGCGACACCGGCGCCGACGACATCGGCAGCCACACCGTCTGCGTCGTTGCCACGGCCGAATTCCTGGCGTTCTCGAAATCGGCCGGCAACGATCTTTCGACGCCGATGCCGGGCTACGGCTTCGCCGGCCTGCAGCCGGGCGACCGCTGGTGCCTGTGCGCGCCGCGCTGGCAGGAGGCGCTCGAGGCGGGCAAGGCGCCACGCGTGGTGCTGCGCGCCACCCACCAAGGCGCGCTCGATTACTGCAAGCTCGCCGATCTGAAGAAGCACGCCATCGATCTGGCCTGAGAATCCGCGTAACATCGCCGGCCGGCAACAAGGAGGCGTCATGCAGGTCCAACCCTATCTTTATTTCGGCGGAAAATGCGAAGAGGCGATTGCGTTCTACAAGCAGGCGGTCGGCGCCGAAGTGGCCATGCTGATGCGCTTCAAGGACGCGCCCGATCCCGCCATGACGCCGCCGGGCGCCCAGGACAAGGTAATGCATGCGAGTTTGCGCATCGGCGACAACACGGTGCTGGTGTCCGACGGGCGCTGCGAGGGCCAGCAGAGCTTCCAGGGCTTCTCGCTGTTCCTCAGGGCGGCGAACGAGACCGAGGCCGACCGTCTGTTCAACGCCCTGGCCGATGGCGGAAAAATTCAGATGCCGCTGGCCAAGACCTTCTTCTCGCCGCGCTTCGGCTCGGCCGTGGACCGCTTCGGCGTGACCTGGCTGGTGGGCGTCGTTCCGGGTTGACGGCGGGCCGCCCTTGCCCACGGTCTCGTTCACGCGCGCGCTCGAACGCTTCCTCCAGGCGCCGCCGGCCGTAGTCGATGGATCGACGCTGGGCGAGGCGCTCGCCGCCGTGTTCGCGTCGCGGCCGGCGCTCAAGGGTTACGTGTTCGACGATCAGGGCGGCTTGCGCCGCCATGTCGCGGTCTACGTCAACGGCAAGCCAGCGCGCGACCGCGTCCATTTGAGCGATCCGGTCGGGCCCGACGACAAGATCTACGTGTTCCAGGCGCTGTCCGGCGGCTGAGGGAGAAAAACATGGCGGAGCGGATTTTTGTCGGCACCCACAAGGGCTTGTTCGAGCTCGCGCGCAGCGGCGGTGCCTGGGACGTCGCCGCTACGCAATTCCTCGGCGATCCGGTGTCGTCTGTGCTGGCGGAGCCCGACGGCGCGGTTTATGCCGCGCTCGATCTCGGCCATTTCGGCGCCAAGCTGTGGCGGCGCGAGCCCGAAGCGGGCGCGTGGCGCGAGCTGGGGGTGCCGGCCTTTCCGCCCAAGCCGGCGAATGACGGCGACGACCCCCATCCTTGGTCGCTTGGCAAGATCTGGTCGCTCGAACCCGGCGGCGTCGCCGGGAGGCTATGGGTGGGCACCATGCCCGGCGGGCTCTTCCGCTCCGACGATGGCGGTGAATCCTGGTCGCTGAACGAGGCGTTGTGGCGCATGCCCGAGCGCCGGCAGTGGACCGGCGTCGCCGGCGGCGCTCAGCCCGGCATCCATTCCGTGCTGGTTGATCCGCGCGATCCCGCCGACATCCGCATCGGCGTCTCGACCGCGGGGGTGTGGGCGAGCGCGGATGCCGGCGCGTCCTGGCGTCTCATCAACCGCGGCATGTATGCCGAATACATGCCGCCCGAGCGGCGCGAGGACCCGATCGTCCAGGACGTCCACCGCCTGGCGCGCTGCGCCGCGTTTCCCGAAACCGTGTGGTGCCAGCATCACAACGGCGTCTTCCGCTCGACCGATTCAGGAAAAAACTGGCACGAAATTACCGCGATCCGGCCGTCGAAATTCGGCTTTGCCGTGGCCGCCCATCCGTGCGATCCGGACACCGCCTGGTTCGTGCCCGCGGTCAAGGACGAGAAACGCATCCCGGTCGACGGCAAGGTCGTGGTCGCGCGCACGCGCGACGGCGGCAAAAGCTTCGAAATGCTGAGAAGCGGCCTGCCGCAGCGCCACGCCTACGACCTGGTGCTGCGCCACGCACTCGACGTGGATGCGAGCGGCCGGATGCTCGCCTTCGGTTCGAGCAGCGGCGGCTTGTGGATTTCCGAGGATGGCGGCGATTCCTGGACCATGCCCGAGATAAGGCTGCCGCCGATCCTGACCGTGCGCTTCAGTGCCGCTTGAAGTATTGGACAGCGCGTTCGTGCTTCACGGCGGCTTGGCGCGAGGAAAAGGTGCCGAGGTTGCGGCGCTTGCCGGTCTTGGGATTCACTTTCCGCGAATAGAGGCGGTATTTGCCCGAAGGCAGCTTGCGGATCATGGCGCGCTCCCGTTATGCCGCGGTGATTGGCTGAATATCGTGCGGCGCGGGCGGATTTCCAGGCTTCAGGGCGCGGGTTCGCACGACTGTGCTGCGCGGGCGTGCATTGACACCCCCCGGCCTACTACCTAGCTTTCCCGCAGCATGACCGATTCGCTCGCCATTTCCATCGCCCAGCTCGACCCGACCGTGGGCGACATCGCGGGCAATCTCGCCAAGCTCAAGCGCGCGCTCCAGGAAGCGGCCGGGCAGGGCGCCGATCTGGTGGTGGCCTCCGAGCTGTTCGTTTCGGGATATCCGCCCGAGGATCTGGTGCTGAAGCCCGCCTTCGTATCGTCCTGCCAGGGCGCGGTGCTGGAATTCGCCAAGGCCACGCGCGGCGGGCCGGCGGTGTTGCTGGGCTCGCCCTGGGCTCAGGACGGCCGACTCTACAATGCCGCGCTTATGCTGGCCGACGGCAAGGTGGCGAGCCTGCGCTTCAAGCACGAGCTGCCGAATTACGGCGTGTTCGACGAGAAGCGCGTTTTCGCCGCCGGGCCGGTGCCGGGGCCGGTTTCGTTCAAGGGCGTGCGGCTCGGCATCATGGTCTGCGAGGACATGTGGTTCCCGTCCTGCGCCGAGACCTTGGCCGAAAGCGGCGCCGAACTGCTCATCGTCATCAACGGCTCGCCCTTCGACGCCGGCAAGCTCGACGAGCGCGTGATGCACGCGACCTCGCGCATCAAGGAAACCGGCCTGCCGCTGCTCTACGTCAACCAGGTGGGTGGCCAGGACGAGCTGGTGTTCGACGGCGCCTCCTTCGCGCTCGACCGCGAATGCGCGCTGCGCGTGCAGGCGCCGAGTTGGCGCGAGGCGTTGCTGCCGACGCGCTGGAAACGCGGCAACAAGAAGGGCTGGGCGCTCGAGCCCGGCATGCTGGAAAAGCCGACCGAAGGCTTCGAAAAGATCTATCACGCCATGGTGCTGGGCTTGCGCGATTACGTGCGCAAGAACGGCTTTCCCGGCGTGGTCATCGGGCTCTCGGGCGGCATCGATTCCGCGCTCACCGCCGCGGTGGCGGTGGACGCGCTGGGCGCGGACAGGGTGCATTGCGTGATGATGCCTTCGCCCTTCACCTCGGCGGAAAGCGTCGAGGACGCGGCCGAGACGGCGCGGCTGCTCGGCTGCGAATTGCGCGACATCGGGATTATGCCGGCGATGAAGGCGTTCGAGGCGATGCTCAAGCCGTCCTTCAAGGGGCGGGCGCCCGACACCACCGAGGAGAACATCCAGGCGCGCGCCCGCGGCATCGCGCTGATGGCGCTCAGCAACAAATTCGGCTGGATGGTGGTGTCGACCGGCAACAAATCGGAAATGTCGGTCGGCTACGCCACGCTCTACGGCGACATGTGCGGCGGCTTCTCGGTGCTGAAGGACGTTTACAAGACGGCGGTCTTCGATCTCAGCCGATGGCGCAACAAGAACCGGCCCGACGCGTTCCTCGGACCCTTGGGCCGCGTCATGCCCGAGCGCGTCATCACCAAGCCGCCCACCGCCGAATTGAAACCCAACCAGACCGACCAGGACACGCTGCCGCCCTATGCCGTGCTCGACGGCATTCTCGAATGCCTGATCGAGCGCGAGATGAAGGTCGAGGACATCGTCGCCAAGGGCTTCGACGCCGAGACCGTGCTCCGGGTGTGGCGCATGCTCGACCGCGCCGAATACAAGCGCCGCCAGGCGCCGCCCGGCGTCAAGCTCACCAGCCGCGCCTTCGGCCGCGACCGGCGCTATCCCATCGTCAACGCCTTCCACGACGCGGGAAAGCAGCCGGAATACGATCCGGACTCCCTGCCCAAGGCGCCGACGCCGCAACCCTCGACATGAATTTTTCCCCATGAGCGACGAGAAGGCGGCGAAGGAACCCGGCCGCGACTTCATCCGCGACATCGTCGAGGCCGATATCGCGGCCAAGCGCGTGCGCGCGCCGGTGACGCGCTTTCCGCCCGAGCCCAACGGCTATCTCCATATCGGCCACGCCAAGTCGATCGGCCTCAATTTCGGCATCGCCCAGGATTACCGCGGGCGCTGCAATCTGCGTTTCGACGACACCAATCCGGTGAAAGAGGAGCGGGAATTCGCCGACGCGATCGAGCGCGACGTGCGCTGGCTGGGTTACGATTGGGGCGAGAACCTCTATCACGCCTCGGATTACTTCGCGCAGCTTTACGACTGGGCCGAGCAGCTCATCCGCATGGGCAAGGCCTATGTCGACGATACGCCGCCCGCCGAAATGCAGGCCGCGCGAGGAACGCTCACGGAACCGGGCCGCGAAAGCAAATGGCGCGGGCGCGGCGTCGAGGAAAACCTCGATCTCTTCCGCCGCATGCGCAAGGGCGAATTCCCCAACGGCGCGCGGGTGCTGCGCGCCAAGATCGACATGGCCGCCGGCAACATCAACCTGCGCGACCCGGTGCTCTACCGCATCCTGCACGCCGAACACCCGCGCACCGGCAAGGAATGGCCGATCTACCCGACCTACGATTTCGCCCACGGCCAGTCGGACGCGATCGAGGGCGTGACCCATTCGATCTGCACGCTCGAATTCGAGGATCACCGGCCGCTCTATGATTGGCTGTTGGACAATCTGCCGGTGCCGTCGCGGCCGCGACAGTACGAATTCGCCCGGCTCAATCTCGGCTACACCGTGCTCTCGAAGCGCTTCCTCACCGAGCTGGTGGCGCAGCAGCGCGTTTCCGGCTGGGACGATCCGCGCATGCCCACATTGGCGGGGCTGCGGCGGCGCGGCGTGCCGCCGGCGGCGATCCGCGATTTCGTTTCGCGCATCGGCGTCGCCAAGGCCAATTCTACGGTCGACATCGCCATGTTCGATTTCTCGGTGCGCGAGCATCTGAACAAAAGCGCCCAGCGCCGCATGGCGGTGCTGCGGCCCTTGAAGATCGTGATCGAGAACTATCCCGAGGGACAGAGCGAGGAGCTGGACGCCGTCAACCACCCGGACAACCCGGCGGCAGGATCGCGCAAAATCCCGTTTGCGCGCGAGCTTTACGTCGAGCGCGAGGATTTCATGGAAAACCCGCCCAAGAAATTCTTCCGCCTGTCACCGGGAAAAGAGGTGCGATTGCGCTACGCCTATTTCATCACCTGCCGGAGCGTGGTGAAGGACGCCGCCGGCGAAGTGACGGAGTTGCGCTGCACCTACGACCCCGCGACCAAGGGCGGCAACGCGCCCGACGGCCGCAAGGTGCAGGCGACGCTGCATTGGGTGGCGGCGCAGGCGTCCATCCAGGCGGAAGTACGCATCTACAATCCGCTGTTCACCCGGCCCGATCCGGGAGCGAGCGGCGATTTGCTGGCCGATCTCAATCCGAATTCGCTCGAAGTGCTGAGCGAGGCGCGGCTCGAGCCCGAACTCGCCAAGGCCAAGCCGGGCGATGTCGTTCAGTTCGAACGCCAGGGCTATTTCTGCGCCGATCCAGATTCGAAACCCGGCAAGCCGGTGTTCAACCGCACCGTCGCCTTGCGCGACAGCTACGCGAAAGCGTAGCCGGTTTCCTAAAAAGCCATGATCCCGTTCTCGGTGCTCGATCTCTCGCCGATCCTCGAAGGCGGCGACGCCGGCCAGGCGTTGCGCAACACGCTCGATCTCGCGCGCCACGCCGAGACGCTGCACTATCGCCGTTACTGGCTGGCCGAGCATCACAACATGCCGGGCATCGCCAGCGCCGCCACCGCGGTGGTGATCGGCCAGGTGGCGCAGGCGACATCGTCCATCCGCGTCGGCGCCGGCGGCATCATGCTGCCCAACCACGCGCCGCTGGTGATCGCCGAACAGTTCGGCACGCTGGCCGCGCTCTTTCCCGGCCGCATCGATCTCGGCCTCGGCCGCGCGCCGGGCACCGACCCGGTGACGTCCCAGGCGTTGCGCCGCACGCTCGACGGCGACGCCGAGAACTTCCCGCAGGACGTGGTCGAGCTGATGGGTTATTTCCGTGTGCCCGAGCCCGGCCAGCGCGTTCGTGCGGTGCCGGGGGCGGGGCTGGCAGTGCCGGTGTGGATCCTGGGCTCGAGCCTTTACGGCGCACAGCTCGCCGCCATGCTGGGCCTGCCCTTCGCCTTCGCCTCGCATTTCGCGCCCGAGCAGCTGATGGACGCGCTCGCGATCTACCGCGCGCGCTTCAAGCCTTCGGCCGAGCTCGCCAAACCCTATGTCATGTGCGGCTTGACGGTGATCGCCGCCGACAGCGATGCGGCGGCGCGGCGGTTGTTCACCTCGCAGCAGCTCGCCTTCATCAGCTTGCGCACGGGAAACCCGATTCCGCTGCCGGCGCCGGTCGATGACGTGACAAGCCGCATCGATCCGCGCTTCCGGCCGTTGCTGGAAGATGTCACCGCGCGCAGCGTAGTGGGTTCGCCCGCGACCGTGCGCGACGGCATCGCCGCCTTCATCCGCCAAACCGGCGCCGACGAGCTGATGATCCCGACGCCGGTTTTCGACCACGCCGCGCGCAAGCATTCCTACGACATCGTGGCGCGCATCCGCGACGAGGCATAGCCGCCGCCCGCGCGATTTGTTAGGACTTGCCTTCCGCAACCTTCGCCCATCGAGTCGCATGGCCCTCGTCCTCTACAACACGCTGTCGCGCAGGAAAGAGCAATTCGCGCCGCTCGACCCGAAGCGCGTCCGCATGTATGTGTGCGGGCCGACGGTCTACGACCTGGCGCATATCGGCAATGCGCGGCCGGTGATCGTGTTCGACGTGCTCTACCGGCTGCTGCGCGCGGAATACGGCGCGGGCCACGTCACCTACGTCCGCAACATCACCGACGTCGACGACAAGATCAACGCCGCGGCCAAGGAAAACGGCGAGAGCATCCGTGATCTGACGACGCGCACGGCGCAGGCGTTCCACGCCGACGTGGCGGCGCTCAATTGTCTTGCGCCCGACGCCGAGCCGCGCGCCACCGAGCATATCGCGCCGATGATCGCGATGATCGAAAAGCTCATTGCCTCGGGCCACGCCTATGAAGCCGAGGGGCATGTGCTGTTCTCGGTGCCGAGCAAACAGGATTACGGCAAGCTTTCGCGCCGCGACCGCGACGACATGATCGCCGGCGCGCGGGTCGAGGTCGCGCCCTATAAGCGCGACCCGGCCGATTTCGTGCTGTGGAAGCCTTCGCCCGGCGAGCTGCCGGGCTGGGACAGCCGGTGGGGGCGGGGACGCCCGGGCTGGCATATCGAATGCTCGGCCATGAGCGAAGAGCTGCTGGGCGAGAGCTTCGACATCCACGGCGGCGGGCTCGATCTGATCTTTCCGCATCACGAGAACGAGATCGCGCAAAGCGAATGCGCGCATCCGGCCAAGCCCTTCGTCAAGTACTGGCTGCATAACGGCTTCGTCACCGTCGAGGGCGAGAAGATGGCGAAGTCCGAAGGCAATTTCCACACCATCCGCGACGTGCTGGCCGAGGCGCCGGGCGAGGCGGCGCGGCTCGCCATGCTGACCGCGCATTACCGCGACCCGCTCGACTGGACCGGCGAAAGGCTGTCGGAGGCGAAACGCGCGCTCGACCGCTTCTACCTGGCGCTGCGAAGCGTCGAGCACGTCAAGGCCGATACGGGCGAGATGCCGCATGCGGTGCGCGCCGCGCTCGAGGACGATCTCAACACGCCGCTGGCGCTGGCGGCGCTGCACGAGCTGGTCGCCGAACTCAACAAGGCGCAGGATCACGCCGAAAAAGCCCGGCTCAAGAGCGGCTTGCTGGCGGCGGGGGCGGTGCTGGGATTGCTGCAACAGAAGCCCGAGGCGTGGCTCAAGGGCGCGGGCGGCGAGGACAGCGAAATCGAAAGCCTGATCGCCCAACGCAACGCGGCGCGCAAGAACAAGGATTTCCCCGGCGCCGACCGCATCCGCGCCGAACTTGCCGCGCGCGGCGTGGTGCTGGAAGACAAGCCCGGCGGCAAGACCGAATGGCGGCGCGGATGAGGGCGGCATGGCGCGGCGCGATCATCCTGGCGGCGCTGATTGCCCCGCCGGCCGACGCGCAGCAAACGCCGCCGCTACCCACCGACAAGCCGCCCTGCTGCGCCACGCCGCAGCCGGACTGGTACGCGCAGAAGAAATGCCCGGAGACGGCCGATTGCATGCCGGGACCGGACAGCGCCCGGGCGGAACGCTGCGCCTGGGTCAAGCAGAATTGCCCGAACACCAAGATCGCGTACTGAGGATGACTAGGTCGCGGGTGCGTCCATTTCGTGGACGAGCACGCCTTCGAGCGGGCCGGCATCGCGCGTCCAGGGCTTGGCTTCGAGCGTACGCTTGATGTCGGCCAGCCCGGCCTGCCAGTGCGCCGATATTCCGCCGCGGCTGAAATCGATGTCCTTGTTCTGGTCGTCGCCGCCGAGCCGCGGCGCCAGCAGCGTCATCACATGCATGGTGGTCTTGCAGCCGTAATCGGCGAGCTCGCGGCAGCGCGGATCGTTGCGTAAATCCGTCGGCAGCAGCTCGGCCAGTTCGCGGATGACGTGGCGCAGGCGGTGGATCTGCTCCTGCCGCGCGATGTGGTTGTGCACGCGGCTGGCGTATTGGATTTCCTTGTGGCGGCCCATGACCTGCCAGATCGAATCCGGCGCCGAGCCGCGCGCCTGCCATAGATTGACCGCGAAGATCAGCGAATCCTTGCGCGGATCGTCGTCGAGCACGGCCTCGACCGGCGTGTTGGAATAGATGCCGCCGTCCCAATAGGGTTTGCCGTCGACGGTGACCGCCGGAAAACCGGGCGGCAGCGCGCCCGAGGCCATGACATGCTCGACGCCGAGCTTCATGTCGCGGCTGTCGAAATACTTGATGTATCCGCTTTCGACGTCGACCGCGCCGACGGTAAGCCGCGTGGGCCCTTGCTTGACGTAGTCGAAATCGAGCAGCCCGGCGAGCGTCGCCAGCAACGGCGCGGTGGTATAAAACGCCGCGTGGTCGGCGCCGAGCGGCGCCATCACGCCCCAGGAGGCCAGCGGGTTTACGGCGTAGAAGCCGGGAACGCCGCGCAGCAGCGCCGCGGTCTTGGCCCAGGCGCTCGACACCCCGGCCAAAGGCGAGAAGCCGTCGCCGGGGCCGGGCTGCGCGACGATGCGCCAGAACTCGCGCAGCTTGTCGAGGCGCTTCTCGGGCGGGTTGCAGGCGATCAACGCGGCGTTGATGGCGCCGATCGAGGTGCCGATCACCCAATCGGGTTCGATCCCGGCCTGGCGCAGACCCTCGTAGACGCCGGCCTGATATGCGCCGAGCGCGCCTCCGCCTTGCAGCACGAGAACGACCTGCCCGGCTTGCGGCTTTTGGCTCTCCTGTTCCATGATCCGGCTCCCGCGGACGATGCTGCGTTGCGCCATTATATCCCGGCCGGAGTGCGGGGGGATAAGCGCGCGTCACGCTTTCGTGACTTTTCCATGGCGCTGTTACAGGCCGATGTAAACTTGCCTGACGCGGAAGTCATGAAGCCCTATAATCGGCCAGGCGTCAAAACACGGAAAACGGCGCGGGGCATGGGAGGCGGCGTGGACTCTCTGGCTAAAAACAAGGCAAATTCAGCGGCGTTGGCGGAGCGGGAAGAGGCCGTTGCGCGGCTGCGCGTCATCCGCCGCCGCAGCGAAGATCTTGCAAAGCCGCTGCTGCCCGAGGACATGGTGGTGCAATCCATGCCCGACGTGTCGCCGACCAAGTGGCACTTGGCGCATACCTCCTGGTTTTTCGAGACTTTCCTGCTAGTGCCGCATCTCGCAGGCTACCGCGTCTTCGATCCGGCCTACGCGCATCTCTTCAATTCCTATTACGAGGCGGTAGGGCCGCGCCATCCGCGCCCGGCGCGCGGCTTGCTGTCGCGCCCCGGCGTCGCGGAAATCGCGGCCTATCGCGCGCAGGTGAGCGCCGCGATGGAAACGCTGATTCAAGGCACGGGCTCGGCGCTGTGGCGCGAAATCGCGCCGGTGATCGAACTGGGATTGAACCACGAGGAACAGCATCAGGAATTGATCCTGATGGACATCAAGCATGTCTTCGCGCAGAACCCGCTGAAGCCGGTTTACCGCGCGCGGACCGAACCGAAGGCGAACCGCGCGCAAGCGCTCGACTGGATCGGTTTCAAGGGCGGGCTGGTCGAGATCGGCCACGGCGGAAACGGCTTCGCCTTCGACAATGAATCCCCGCGTCACAAGGTCTGGCTCGAACCCTTCCGCCTCGCTTCGCGCCCGGTCACCAACGGCGAATATTTGGCCTTCATCGAAGAGGGCGGATATCGCCGCGCCGAATTCTGGCTCAGCGACGGCTGGGCCGCGGTGCAGGCCCAGGGATGGCAGGCGCCGCTTTACTGGGAAAAGGGCGAGGACGGCTGGTCGCAATTCACGCTGTCCGGCATGCGCGCGATCGATCCATTCGAACCGGTGGTGCATGTCAGCCATTACGAGGCCTCCGCCTTCGCCGCCTGGGCCGGGCGGCGGCTCCCGACCGAGGCCGAATGGGAAATCGCCGCCGCGAATTTGGCGCCCGCGGGCAATTTCCTCGATAGCGGCGTCTTGCATCCGCTGCCCGCCGCGCGTCCGGGCTTGGCGCAGATGTTCGGCGACGTCTGGGAATGGACATCCTCCGCCTATGCGGCTTATCCCGGATATCGCGCGCCCGCGGGCGCCATCGGCGAATACAACGGCAAGTTCATGAGCGGCCAGATGGTGTTGCGCGGCGCGAGCGCGGTGACGCCGCCGGGTCATGCGCGCGCCACTTACCGCAATTTCTTTCCGCCGGGCGCGCGCTGGTGCTTCGGCGGCATAAGGCTGGCGGAGGAGGGTTGATGCCGAGGGGCACGCTCAAGGCCTATCTCGATTTCGCGCCGCGCGAGGAAGGTTTCCGCGATGCCGCGCTGGCCGGGCTGCGCCGTACGCCCAAATCGATTCCCTGCCGCTTTCTCTACGACCGGCGCGGCTCGGCGTTGTTCGAGCAGATCTGCGATCTGCCCGAATATTACGTGACCAGGGCCGAAACCGCGATTTTGACCGAGCGCGCGGCGGAAATAGCATCTCTCATCGGCCCGCGCTGCCGCCTGATCGAATTCGGCAGCGGCGCCAGCCACAAGGTACGCCTCCTGCTGAACGCGCTCGACCAGCCGCTGTCCTACGTGCCGATCGACATTTCGGGCGAGACGCTGCACCAGGCGGCCTCGGCCATCGCCGCCGATTTTCCGGCGCTGGACGTGGTCGCGGTGTGCGCCGATTACATGGAGCCGCGGCGTCTGCCGGCCGCGGTCGCGCGTCCGGGCGGCCGGCGCGTCGGCTTCTTCCCCGGCTCGACCATCGGCAATCTCACCCCCGACGAGGCGCTCGAATTCCTGCGCGGCTGCCACCAATTGCTCGGGCCGGGCGGCGGTTTGATCGTCGGCGCCGATCTCAAGAAAGATCCGGCCACGCTCCACGCCGCCTATAACGATGCGGCGGGGGTGACGGCGCAATTCACCCTCAACCTGCTCGAACGCATGAACCGCGAACTCGACGCCGATTTCGACCTATCGCGCTTCGAGCACGAGGCGTTCTACAACGGTCCTGCCGGCCGGGTCGAAATCTACATCCACAGCCTGATGGACCAGATCGTCACCGTTTCCGGGCGGCGCTTCATGTTCGCCCGGGACGAGCGCGTGCATGTCGAATATTCCTACAAATTCTCGGTCGATGAATTCCAGGCGCTGGCGCGGCGCGCCGGCTTCAAGCCGGTCCAATGCTGGACCGGCGCCGGCCTGTTCGGCGTGCACTACCTGACGGTCGCCTGAGACCCTACCGCACCCCGGCGACGTTCTGGACCGGGCCGGTATAGGCCTCGAAGCGCTTGCGCAAGGCGGCGAGCCGCGCCGGGTCGCTCAGGAATTCGCGGTAATCGTTCACCACCTTCATCGACAGCA
>Ga0209624_10000738_pt1 | contig 28361 bp, 16 predicted proteins | sample JacPinW_OM2H0_O1_FD_188565 | JGI IMG/M metagenome (GOLD analysis project Ga0209624, IMG submission 188565) | Forest soil microbial communities from Algoma, Ontario, Canada - Jack Pine, Ontario site 1_JW_OM2H0_O1 (SPAdes) (version 2) | ecosystem: Environmental > Terrestrial > Soil > Boreal...
AACCCGCGGCCTCTGCCGTGACAGGGCAGCGTTCTAACCAACTGAACTACGTCCCCACTTGCCGGTTCGACGGAAGGCGGGAGCACATCGTCGATCCGATGAATATCCTAACAGCTTCTTTCGGAACGCGAAAGAGGCGCAGGACCTTCGCGCTGAAGGTTGCGGTGCTCTCCTCGTGCGTTACGCGAGCTCCTCTGGGCTCGCGGCCAGTGTGATCTCGACCTGTTGCGGTCCCAGCCAGGGATGGATCGCCTTGAGCTCAACTTTCCCTGGCTTCTCCTGGGCTCGAATCCAGATTGCGCCCGTGCCGCCGATCAACGAAAAGGGATTATCGCCGATGATTTCGGCCGGACCGTCCAATTCAAACTTGATCGGGGCATCGGCAAATGAACAGATGTTTCCGAATTCATCGGTGACGCGAAGGACAACGCGAGTTGAGTCGGCGCCATCCGCCACCAGATCAGTATCGTCAGGCAGCAGCGTGAATTTCGTGTCGACTCCTTTTCCGGAAAACTTCTTCGAGATCACTTGCTTTCCCTGGATGTAACCCTCGATTCGCAAGTCCCCCCATTTGTGAAACAGTTCACCCATTTCGAGAATAAAGGGTGCATAACGCAAGTGAGCAAACTGCTTACGATCGGGATCGACGTCAGCGATATGTTGGTCGTCGATGTAGAACTTGAGTTGATCGCAGTTGGAGCAGACCATCGCCTTGGAGAATCCGATAGACGCGTCGCCACGAGCCCAGTGAAAGGCCGGCTCGAGCACAATCTCTTCGGCGGGATCGCATTGCGATTTGTAGAATCCCGCAGCGGGCTTGGGTTCGCGGAAGATGTCGGTTACGCCGTGATAGCAGATGCGATCGCCCGATCCGAAATTGCCGTGCGTATTGTAGTCGAAGGCACACCATCCGATACCGCCGGCATACTGAGGATTCGACGCAAGCTGATCGTGAACACGGGCATGGCGAATCGTGTGCTCTGTAAGGCGTTCGACCTGGTCGATGGTCTTGGTGGGATAAGTGTGACCTACAAATTCCGTATTGAGGTATCGCGGATGATTCGGCGGTTTGAGGGGGAATCCGAAGTCGTTCATCGTGAATACGTCCTCGAGAAATTCGGACTCCTGGAAGTAGCGGATGCCTCCCGTCTGCCGCGTGGGATCCAGTTGATGGGCAGTGGCGTTCGTGCGCGTGTAGAAATCGTGGTCGTCTTTGGATTCGTTGATGCGCACGCCCCAGAGAATGACGGAAGGATGGTTCCAGTCACGGCGAATCATGCGACGGACATTGTCGATCGAGATTTGCTTCCAAGCTTCATCGCCGATGTGCTGCCAGCCGGGAATTTCTTCGAGGACAAGAAGCCCGATTTCGTCGCAAGCGTCGAGAAAATGACGCGACTGCGGGTAATGCGAGGTGCGCACGATATTGCACTTGAGCTTATTGCGGAGGATTTCGGCATCGCGGCGCTGCGGACGGGCCGGCATAGCTTGTCCGACCCAGGGAAAGGTTTGATGACGGTCCAGGCCACGCAGCTTGATCACTTTCCCGTTTAATTCGAATCCGTGATCGGTGAATTGAGCCTCGCGGAAGCCAAAACGGCGCGAGTCTTCGTCGAGCAGCTGGGACCCGTGACGGAGGCGCACGCGGGCAGAATATAAATTGCGCTTGTCGAAGTCCCAGAGCTTAATTCCATTCAATCGATCAAAGCGGAGAGTGTGCGGCAAAGGCTCGCTCGCTGCGCCCGCAGATGCTACCTGTTGCGAAGCCTTCGCGATCACACGATCGCCATCGAGAAGTTCGACGTCGATCGCTAAGACTTCTTTTGACGCCTCGAGATGCTGAATGCAGCAATCGAGATCGACGCTAGGGTTCGGGGACAGAACATCTTTAGGGCGAACGAAAATATTTTCGATGAATGTCGAGGGGACGATGCGCAACGCTACTTCGCGGTAGATGCCCCCGAAGGTGAGGTAATCAATCTCGTATCCGAACGGTGGAATGTCAGGACGCTCGGTGGAGTCGACATCGACAGCGAGCAGATTGTCGCCATCAAAATCAACGTGCGGCGTCAAATCAAATGAGAACGGCGTGTATCCGCCCTTGTATTCGCCAAGGCGTACTCCGTTGATCCAAACCGTAGACGCGGTCATTACGCCTTCAAAGTCGACGAAGACGTGCTTTCCGCGGGCTTCCGGCGGAAGCTTAAAGCGGCGACGATAAAGGGAGACGAACTCGTACGTCTTCTCGTCAAAGCCGTGCCATGGTAGGCGGACATTCGTATGCGGAATGACGACGCGGTCAAATCCGGAGTCGTCGAATTCTTTCGCGTGCCCGCCTTCGACCACGGTATGGCTATAGCGCCATTTACGGTTGATCGGAAGAATAACGCGTCCGCTCGATGTTGAGGCGTTTGATTGCGCCGCGCCATCGGGAATCGCGTAAGGGGCGAGAGCAGCGCCCGCGAGAAGCGTTCCAGTCTGTTGTAAGAACTTGCGTCGGTCCATTCGTTCCCTTCCCCTTGATCAATGCTCCTACATCATTAGTTCAAAGAATTCGTCGACGTCTGCAGACCGCGATTACGCCGCCAAGGTCAGCAACTGGCTGAGATCGGCTGCCGAGGTGGACTCGGTACCACGCGGCATGGCTGGTCCGATCACCAGCGCCTGGTTATGCCCTTCAAACCAAACCAAGAACGAGGACTGATCTGCCCCCGGAAGCCGCTGTTGATTGAGCCAGTTGTAGTAAGCACCCATATCCGCGTCGACCAGAGAACCTGCGAGATCCAACTCAGTGCTAGCTGGGACGGCGGTGATCAACTCGTTCATAGGCCGTTGCCGCTGTCGCGGAGCGAATCGCACCAGTAACGTAAGCGGTTGAGCGCGACGCAGGGCTTCGCGCGCGGCCCACTGCGCAAAAATCGTGCTGAAAATCTGTGTCCCTGAGCCTTCCGTTAACAGCTTGAGCTCGAAACGCTCGAGGACTTCGTCTGCACTCTCGTCGTTCTTCTTGCCGCTATTCTTAGCGCCGATCCCAAGATCAACAGGATGCAGTTGCGCGAGGAGCGTGCGTAGTGTCTCCGGGCCCATACCGGGACGATCCAGTTCAGTTTGTATGCGCCGCAAGAGAGCGGCCCGCACCGGTTCCAGAGCCTTGTAAGAAACCGTGGTCAAGCCTGTGGAGTGCGGAGCCTCATCCCCACCGTCGATATACCAATGGCCATACCGGATCGGATGTTTGCGCGACCTGTCAGTCGCAGCGTTGAGCAAAATGCGCAGCCCATTCTCTGGATTGACGCGCGTGAAATACGCACCATGAGGACGCAGTTTTCGAAACAATGGATCGTCGTACGAAGCGACTCCCTGTCCGATGACGGTGATGCCCAGCCTTGGAATCGGAGGCGGCTCCGGGGGAACAGCCTGCCGCAAACGATCACCATAGTTATTCGAGGCTTTGCGGAATGCGTCGAGCTGATGCGTGCTCCACAGATGTGCGGAAAGCTTTTCTACGAACTGCGCGGGAGACTTGACCCAATCAAAAGCTTCCAGCTGAGGGGAAAGTTTGATTTCATCGAATTCGTGAAACCACTCTTTGCGTTGATCGTTGGAGAGCGAACTGACTTTAGCCAGCTCCCTTTCATGGGCAGTCCGCTCGGCGGGAAACTTGAAATCGAAATCAATGAGTTCGCGGAGCAGGCCCGGCTCGAAACTCAGCGGCAGCGTCTGCAGCGTTCCGAGATAGTTCGTAACGAGCTTCCGCGCTTCCGGCGGATAGCCGGCAAAGTTCTCCGGTCTGAGATCACGTGGCAACATTGCGATTACAACAACTCACTGACCGGCTTGCCCTGAGCGAACGATGGAGAGAATCCAAACATCGCTCCGAGCGTCGGCACAAGATCGGTGGACTCCATGGGCCGATCCACAACCACGCCCTCGCGAATGCCCGGACCGGCCACCAGCATCCAGGTCGTGCGGGAGAGCGCATCGCCGGTGCGATGATGCTGGAAGCCGTTGCCTCCTGCATCCTCGTCGGAATCGCGTCCGAAATCCGGCAGAATGAACATAGTGGTCTTGCCGGCGTACTCCGGCTCGCTCTGGATGGCTTTCCATACATCAGAGCACAGGCGATCCGTGCGACGAATTCCTTCCACGTAGAGCGAATACGCGCCCGCGTGCGCAATGTCGATGTCGTGCATCGTGATCCACAACAGACTCGGCGCCACTTGCCGCATCAACTGGTGCGCAATATAGACGGAAAGTTCATCGGGACTGGACAACGTCTGCGCATGCGCTTTGAAGTCGTCGACCGAGAGCTTCAGGATCATTTCCAACTGTTGCAGTTCGAACTCGCTGCCTGCCAGTTCCGGCGCGTAAAACGGCGTTTCATAGTTATCACGCAACAGGTGCTGATAGTCGTCGTGACGGCCCGAAGTCGCGGCCGTCAGAAGATGCTTCGGCAAAATGACCCGCGCACCGAGACCCTGCCCGTAAGAGCGATGACTGCTTTCACCAATGCGATTAAAGCCGTTGCTGGGCGCGACGACCCAAGCGTCCGAGGATGGGCGTTTCAGGTCCTTGCGGAAATATTCGAATACCGTTGGAGACTGCGGAGGCAACGCGGCAAAATTGTTGATCGTCTCGTAGACTCCCGTGGCCAGACTCGCGGTCGCAACATAGTGGCCGAGGATTCCGCGATTCACCACCTGCGTGAAGAAAGACGATTGCGGGATGAGTTCGCGCATCAGGTGAGGAATATTTTCCTGGCCCTCAGGCGCGAAGGTTTCCTGATCGCGGGCCCCACCGCCGAATGTAACAACGACAACTTTTCGTTTTGACGCAGCGACTGCGGCTCGAGCCCAGGGAGAGCGCAGCAGAGTACTTCCAAGAGTGAGTCCCGCGGCGCTCCGCAGAAAGTCGCGACGGGTGCGGGCGAGGGCTGCGCCGGCTCCGTCACTCATTACTACACTTCGCTTCTGCGATGCATCGATCATCTGTCAGAGGTAACCGTTCGAAAAAGACGACCCGAGCCACAGTCTTTCTAAACTGTCATGGCTTCGCCGTAGTTCCTTCCTTCTCCGAATAAACGAACTGCCGGATGTCCGCGATCTGTTTATCAAGGTCGGCCAGATGTTGCGCTCGCAGTTGCTGGTAAACCTGGAATTGTTCCTGCGCTTTGTCCTTTTGCCCGGTGTGCACGTACGCCTGCCCTAACCGGTAATGGGCATCGGCAATACGGGAATCGACCTGCAGGGCACTCACGTATTCCGGAATCGCGTCGGCATAGCGGGCCTGGTCCGAATAAAGATTTCCCAACTGCAGTCGGGGTTCGGAAAACTTCGGATCGAGAGTAGCCGCCTTGCGAAGTAAAGATTCGATTTGATGAAGATCCAGCATTGGATCCTGCGCCCGCTTCCCTTTCCATAAGCTCATCGCATAATAGTAGTTGGCCCGAGCGTTGTCTGGTTGCAGTTCGGCAAAGCGGCGAAAGCGCTCAATCACTTGGTCGGCCTGGCTAGGCGAGCTGTCATAAGCCTTCGACAAGAAAGCGTAGCCACGAGGATCGGAAGGGCTGAGGTCGGTCGCGCGGAGAAGAGCTTTGATCGCGTCGTCGTAGTTTCCGCGCGAGTAGAGCGCAATACCGAGTCCAATCGCCATGCGCGGCGAATTGGGATATCGTTCCGCCGATTGCCGGAAGATTTCGATCGCCGGCTCCAGAGTACGATGCAACAGAAGCTCGCTCGCCCAATCGAAGAGATTACTCTCGCTCGGATCCTGGTGCGCGGCAGCTTCGAATTCATTGGCTGCATCGACAAACTTTCCGTCTTTCTCTTCGATTTCCCCCAGCAGGTTGTGCAACTCCGCGGTGTTTTTTTGCTTTATGAGTTGTTGCACGAGCGTCCGCGCGGGTTCCGGCTTTCCGGTGAGCGCGTAGGCCAACGCCAAGTCGTAGCCATTATCGTAAGAGGACGGAGTAATCTGCTGCGCCTGTTTCAGGAATGGGATCGCATCCGGAAGCTTTCCCATGCGCACGTAAAGCTCTCCGAGATTGTGGTTCGCGTCGAAGCTTTGGGGATCGAGAGCCACCGCTCTTTTCAATTGCTCCTGAGCAGTGTCGAGTTTTCCGAGACGAACTAAATTTGAGGCTAAGTTAGTACGCGCCGCAGCCGAATTGGGTTTCAGGCGCACGGCCGCCTCAAGCTGCTGGTTCGCCAATGTGTCCTGGGATTCTCCCGCGTAGACCATTCCCAACAGCTCATGCACTTCGAAACTCTGCGGAACTTCGTGCAGCAGCTTCTCGAGTTGAGCCGCCGCTTCCGGGTAGTGTCCCGCGTCGTATTGAGCCACGGCTGCCTGGAACTCCTGATTGAGCCGCTTGGTTTGGTCTTCGTCCGACGCCGTTGCCGCCACACACAACGAGAGAATCAGGCCGGCAAACTCCAAAAAGCGAAGTCGGATGCTCACGGTCAGCATGCTATCACTGCCCAGCGGCAAGCGGTGGCATGGCGAGGAGGATCGTCGCCGAGAAGGCGCAATCTAAGCACCTTCCCGGGACAAGAATGCCACTTTGTTAGTAGTACAACTTGAGGGCGAACTGAATCTGACGCGGATCGTATGGTGCATCGCGGGTCGACCCAATTTCGCCGAAGCTCGAACTCGTGAAGTTGCCGGAGTTGGGAACCGCTACAACTCCGTTGCCGCCAAAGTTCGGAGCGTTGAAGTTTGGATGGTTGAGCAAGTTAAAGAACTCCGACCGGAACTCCATCCGGAACCGCTCGGTCAGCTGAAAGTTCTTGAAGACCGAGAAATCCATCCGCTTAAAGGTCGGACCGGCGATCTGATCCGGTGGACCGCCAACAGCCGACAATGGGCACGGCGAAGCTGTGCACGGCGCCGGTTGGCTGAATGCCCCTGGATTGCCGAAGAAGCTCAACTTGCCGTTGGAGTCGATGTGCAGCCCTCGTTTCGGGGACTGACCTGCGACGATCAGGTCGTAGCAATTCGACCCCGCAGTAGTGGAGACTGTATTTGTGGGGCAAGTGAGAGTGATCGGCTGACCGCCCTGCAGCACTCCCGTCGCGTTGACGCTCCACCCTCCCAGTATCTTGCTGCCAGCACCACCATTCGCAAAGTAACGCTTGCCTTTGCCGAAGGGCAGTTGGTATTCGCCGCTGAGGTGGAAGACGTTCCGGATATCGAAGTCAGCCAAGCCGTAGTCGTAATGGATACCAAGGCCGGTTACATCGGGCACCCGGTAGCCGGCGTTGCTGCCGCCATTAAGCAAGTCGACCGCATCCGTGCGCGTCTTGGAGTAAGTGTAAGTTACGAGGAAATTCAGTCCGCTCGCAAATCGCTTTTCTGCCTTGGTCTGAAGGCCGTGATAGAAACTGTTGCCTGCCGTGGCCGCGTAACTGTTGTTACCGCCGAAATCCGGGAACGGAAGACCGCCTTGAGATGCGGGAACCGCGCCACTCCCGGGACCGCCATTCGCACCCGCCGTGTTTGTGAGGGATAGGCCCGTTGGCAGGATTGCCGTTGGGTTGTTGGATCCTGGGAACACTTCCAGATGGCGAGCCAATGACGTCACGTACCCAGCCTGCACTGTCATCGTGGGTGTGAGCTGGTACTGCAACGTGAAATTGCCGCTCATGGTGTAGGGAGTTTGATAGTTGAACTGAATTCCACGCAACGCCAAGCCATTGGCTAGGACCGCAGTTGGAACGAGCGGTGTACAGGCAAAGCCGGTTTCGAAGGTCGCCGTGCCTCCCGGTCCTGCCGCAGCGCAACCTGGGAAGGTTCGCGGAGTCCAATCGTTCGGTTGGCCGTAGGTGAAATTGAATTGGAACGGATAGTTCTCGCCGAGGTTCGGTGAATATCCACGGTTTTCAAATCCGTTATAGAACATTCCGAACCCGCCGCGAGCTACGAGCTTCGGCGTCGCCTGGTAAGCGAAACCAACTCGCGGAGCAAAATTCGATTTCTGTGAATTGCCGAGGCCTTTCCCATATTTATTGGTGATATCGAGTGCGATGCCGTCGGCCGCCAGCAGAGTTGTGAAGCTGCTCGAGAGATCCGCAGGGTTCGTTCCTCCTGGGAGTAAATACATCGGCCCGCCAGTCGGCGCGCCACTCGGAACAAAGTTCGCCTGCGCTCCGTGGTGCTCATACACCAGCCCGAAGAAGTCCCAGCGCAATCCCAAGTTAACCGTCAGCTTTGGACTGATCTTCCAGTCGTCGTTGAAATACGTTCCGTAGTAATTCTTACCGTTATCCGTAAGCGAGATGTTGGAAGCGTCGATATTCGTCGATCCCCCGAGGAAGTCGACGGTTCCGACTCCGGGTGTTGCGGCAACCGGGGTCAACAAGAACGCCGCTCGGCCGGTGTTGCCCTGATCGCTGTTGCTGCCCGGTGCGCCGCTCGGGATCTCGGTGTAGTTGCCGTTGTAATCGAACTCTCCGTGCGACCACGGTGGTTGCAGAGTGGAGAACTTTACGTGCTGCCACTCGAAGCCCATCTTGAAGGTGTGCTTGCCGTATATCTTCGTGAGATCGTCGGTCAGCTGGAACGTGGAACTCACCTCATCGGAGGGCAAGAACGCATTGCTGCCCAAGGTAGAGAGTCCGTTGATGCCGAAGGCTGGAAGTCCGCCGTTCTCTTTCACCTGAGGAATATCTTGAATGCCGAATTGCCCCGGGATGTTGGTCAACGATCCGGCGACCGGCCCCGAGCGTGTAGTGTGCAGGTAATTGAGACCTGCACGAGCGACGTTCACCAGGCTCGGCGAAAATACGTGCGTGTAAGCTAGAGCGCTCTGCTGCGCGTTCGCCGTCTGGTTGCCTTGTTGGAAGGCACCGCCATCCGCAACTCCTCCGAAAATTCCGGGAATGAATTGAGGATCATCTACATAGCTAAAGCGATAGAACGCCTGATCCTTTTCGCTGAAGTTCACGTCCAAGCGAGTATCGAATGCGTTGCGGTGTTCATCCAACTTTGGTGAATTGGCGAAGTTCGAAAACAGTGAATTATTCGTCGGTCCAGGATAGAGATTCAGCAGCTTGATCGCGTTTGGATCCAGACGCCCAGTCGAGATCTGGTTGAGACCGCATCCTCCCAGGCTAAATGCGAGAGTGCTCGCCGGGCAGGTGCCGAAGGGATCGCGCACGAAGCCCGTAGTCGCTCCGTTCAGCATCGCAGTCGTGGGAGTTATACCCGAAACTGGATCTTGGACGTTTGCCGTAACTTGCCGCGTCGTCGCGGGATCCAAAATGGTGCCGTAAGGCATCGTCCGACCCAACTGATCGGTGAGGCTTCCAGAACTCGTTTGCAACGAGATCAAATCGGAGAAGTCCGTATACCCGCTGTTTCTCTCAGCGGTTGTCGGAACGTTTCCAGTGAGAATCGTTCCCTGAATTCTGCGAAGTCCTTCATAGTCCCCGAAGAAGAAAACTCTGTTCTTGATGACTGGACCGCCGATGGTGGCTCCGAACTGATTCTGACGAAGCTCGCCCTTGGGTACGCCACCGGCGTCTTCGAAGTAATCCGGGGCGTCAAGTTTGTCGTTCCGGAAAAACTCCCAGACAGCACCATGGAACTGGTTGGTTCCGGACTTGATAGTGGCGTTTAGCACTGCAGCACCGGATCGTCCGTATTCCGCACTGAAACCGGATGTTTCGACCTTGAATTCCTGGATCGCATCGACGGGAGGCAGAACCACGAAATTCGTTCCGTTGAGGAAGTCGACCGTATCGGAATTGTTGTCGACGCCATCGAGCATGTAATTATTTTGCGCGGGCCGATTGCCATTCGCCGTGAAAGCACCGCTGGCCGCATTGCCGCGCGTATCGGCCTCTGGCGTGTTAACGCCCGCCGCGAGTTGCGCAAGAAAAGTAAAGTTTCTACCGTTCAGGGGCAGATTATTGACGCTGCGCTGGTCGACGACTTGGCCAACGGAGGCGTCCTGGCTTTGCAATACAGGTGCCGCTGACGTGACCTCGACCGTTTCATTGACCGCGCCGGGATCGAGCTTAAAGTTGGCTTGCACTCTCGCGCTCACGTCGACGGCGATGTGGGTCTGAACCGCTTTCTTGAAGCCGGACGCAGCAACATCGAGCTTGTAGTTGCCGATTCGGACCGGACTGAAATCAAACACGCCGTCGGCGCCTGTATTCGTCGACAGGCTCGTGCCCGTTCCTTCGTTGGTAAGAGTGACTTTGGCTCCGCTGACGACCGCGCCCGAAGCGTCGGTAATGATGCCTGTGATGGAGCCGGTGTCAACTTGAGCGGCGAGAGGAAGGACTCCGAACGTGGCGAAGACTACAACCGCGAGTACACTGCGCAGAATATGACCCACTGCGTATCGGTTCATGAGCTCTCCTTCGAGCCTTGCGACTTGCATCTCGGCAAAGCCGCTCACCATGACAACATCAGGTTCAAAGCCGTTGATCCCCGAGAACAGGATGGCGCCACAAAATCGCCCGCCTGCGTTCCCCAGAAAAATCAAATTAACCGCTTAACCTAAAAATACTAGTGGGTCGGGAATATCACGGTGCGAGTTGTATTGTCAAGATTTTTTTCTTGATTTAAACTCCGCGAGGTCCACACTGCTCTGCGCGGCTGATTTCAGGCGAAGAAACTTTCGAGCTGAATTTCCCGCCAGAGTCCGCTAGCCATGAGCGTAACCATTCGTGATGTAGCGAAGGCAACAGGTGTCTCTACTGCGACGGTTTCCAATGTCCTGAACAAGACTGGTAAAGTCGGTACGGACACTCGACGTGTCGTGCTGGGCGCGGTGAAACGCATGGGATACATTCCCGACGTTCACGCGCGCCATCTCGCGTCGCGCCATCGCCGCACGCTCGGAATCATCGTCTCCGACATTGAAAATCCGTTTTTCCCGGAAGTCGTGAAGGGATTTGAAACACGTGCCCGCCAGCTCGGGTATGACATCATCTTGAGTGACACGAACTACGATCCGCGCCGGACGCGGGAAGCCGCTGACCGCATGATGGAACACAAAGTTCGCGGCGTGGCGGTGATGACTTCCGAGATCAGCATCAAGCTGATCCATCAACTGGCTCGGAGGAGGATCGCGGTTACATTTCTCGATCTCGCACCGGTTCGAAAATTCATCAGCAACTTGCGCATCGATTATTTCTCAGGAATCCAGCAGATCGTGCAACACCTGCACGCGCTTGGACACCGGCGTATTGCATTCGTCGCCGGCCGGCAAGGGCTGAGATCCAATGTCGCACGTCTCGAAGCCTACGAAAAGTGCATGCGCGATCTGGGACTGGAGCCTGGCCCAATAATTCCGGGCGATTTGCGCTTCGAGGGAGGCCGAGCCGCAGGAGTCAGCATCGCGAAGCTGGCGTCGCGGCCGACCGCGGTGGTTGCGGTAAATGACCTCACCGCGGTGGGAGTCGTCAAAGGACTCTTGAACTCCGGCTGCCGCGTGCCGCACGATATTTCAGTCACGGGCTTCGACAATACTCGTCTAGCGGAATACAGCAATCCTTCGATCACCACGGTCGATGTTCATCGCGAAGCCCTCGGCCGCGTGGCTGCCGACGCCCTTCATGAACTTTCGAGCACCGAAGATCCACAAGGCCGCGAATACCCCATCGGCGCGGAGCTTGTGTTGGGAGATTCCTCGGGGCCTGCATCCCATTAGATCGCCGGCGCGATTGGTACACTGCCTGAGGCAAAACCCACGGGACGCTCGAGCATGCATCGAAACAATCGCTCATCTTTTTCGCGCCGGATTTTCCTGCAGCAAATGGGATGGGCACCCGTGCTTTTTCTGCCAGCGCCGGTGATCAGTCCGTGGTTTCGATGGGCTCACCCAAACGCGGCGTCCCAGACTTCTCCCTTCCCTTTCGCCGATGCCCGTTTAATTCCGCACTATCCGGTGCGGTCGCCTCTGGACGACATTCTTGCCCTGGCGACTCCGGGGACTGACGAATATGTAGCCGAGGGGAACGTCGCCGAAATCATGACGCTGTTAGAAGAATGGAGCCGACAACTGAAGGCGGATTCTTCCGCGATCGAAGCTCTGAGCCGCTTTGTCGATGCTTCCATTCGAGCGACCGTTTTTACACCCGTTCGTGCAATTCCGTTGCGAGCAGAGGATCCGATTGAAGTGTTTCGACGGGAATTTTCGTCTGAAATGCTTGGCGATCGTGATCGATTCCTCGTGGACATGCGAGGCTACGTGGCTTCGCTCGGAAAGATAGAAACTGCCGACTTCGAGATTTGTGGGTGCACCCAGAGCGCTGGCTCCCCGCTAACGCTGGAGCTAAAGATTCGTTACGACTTTGTCGGCATTCATGGAAAGAACGTGCGAGAAGAACGGATCGGGACTTGGCTTACTCGATGGTTGCGCGACGAATCCGGTGCGTGGCGCGGATTTCAGTGGAAGATGACGGAGGAGAAGGTGAGCCGCGCCGCAGGACCGATTTTCATCGACATCACGTCGCGGGTCCTTGGATCCACATATTCCTACAAACAACAACTACTTCACGGCGCCGACTACTGGCGAACTGTTCTCGATGGCGCCATCGGTGTTGATGTTTATGGAAACAACGGAGTCGCAGTCGGCGACTTCGACAATGATGGCCTCGATGATCTGTATGTTTGCCAACCCGCAGGACTGCCAAACCGTCTGTATCGCAATCGCGGCGATGGAACATTCGAGGACGCGAGTGAAGAGTCAGGCGTGGGAGTATTGGACTTTACAGCATGCGCACTGTTTGCAGATTTCGACAATCGCGGCATTCAAGATTTGCTGGTCGTCTGCTCGACCGGGCCTTTGCTGTTTGTGAACGATGGCCACGGGAAATTTTCGCTGAAGAGAGATGCGTTTCGCTTTGCGCGTCCACCCCAAGGAGCGTTCACGCACGCTGCAATTGCCGACTACGATCGCGACGGCCGGCTCGATATTTATTTTTGCCTCTACAACTACTATCAGGGACTCGATCAGTACCGGTATCCCGTTCCCTATTTCGACGCGCGCAACGGGCCTCCGAACTATCTGTTCCACAATGAGGGCAATGGACTTTTTCAGGACCGCACGGAAACCTCCGGTTTGAATGCTGAGAACGACCGCTACAGTTTCGCGTGCTCGTGGGGTGACTCGAACGGCGATGGCTGGCCGGATTTATATGTAGTCAATGATTTTGGCCGCAACAATCTTTATCGCAACAAAGGCGACGGGAGTTTTACCGCGGTTTCCTCCGAAGCAAAAGTGAATGAGGCGGGGGCCGGGATGAGCGGATGCTGGCTGGATTTCGACAACGACGGCAAGCAGGATATTTACGCCGCCGGAATGTGGGTCGCGGCCGGCATGCGCGTGTTTGAAGATTCGCATTTTCACACGGAAGAACCGGAATCCGTTCGCGATCTCTATCGGCGCCACATGGCCGGCAACTCGCTCTACCGAAACTTGGGAGATGGCACGTTTCAGAATGTAGGTGTGAAAGCGGGAGTCGATATGGGTCGCTGGTCCTGGTCCGCGGATGCGTGGGACTTCGATAACGACGGGTTCCCTGATCTGTACGTTGCGAACGGCTATATCTCCGGCGTTGATAGACGAGATGTCTCGAGCTTCTTCTGGCGGCAGGTAGTCGCAAAGTCGCCGCAAGATGCGACCCCTTCGCCTGCCTACGAACGCGGCTGGAGCGCTATGAACGAACTCATCCGGTCCGACTCGACCTGGAACGGCCACGAGAGAAATGTTTTTTTCGCGAACAATCGAGATGGAACCTTCTCCGATATTTCCGGAGTGGTAGGACTGGATTTTCGCGACGACAGCCGGGCCTTTGCTCTCTCTGACCTCGACGGCGACGGGCGACTCGAAATCGTCTTGAAAAACCGGAACGCACCGCAACTCCGGATACTGCGCCTAGCAATGGAGGGTGTTGGGAATTCGATCGTCATCCGCCTTCGAGGTACCAAAAGCAACCGCGATGCAATCGGGGCTTCAGTAACGATAGAAGCCGACTCGCTCCGGCAGACCAAGCACTTGCAAGCTGGTTCTGGCTTCTTGTCGCAACACACCAAGGAACTTTTTTTCGGGCTGGGCAGACATCGAGAATCGGTGCGGGCCACCGTGCATTGGCCCAGCGGCTTCACGAAGACTTATGCCGCGCTGCCCGTCAATCATCGAATTGACATTGAAGAAAATTCCGCGGATTTCAAAACAAAGCCTTTCGCGATTTCCCCGAAATCATGGGCGGATACGGGCGATCCCGCTAGTCCCGAGGTTCCTCCGAAATCTTCCGGAACATGGTTGATCGAAACCATCCAAGCTCCCGACTTCTCGTTCCCAGATACTGCAGGCAATCTGGTCGAATTGCGATCGTTCCGGAACAGTGCGGTGTTGCTCAACTTCTGGACTTCTGATTCTCAGCTATGCCGCGATCAGTTGAAACAACTCGGTCAGGCTCAGATCAGTCCGGGTTCTAAGTCTTTTCCAGTTGTTGCGATCAACATCGACGAGACACTCGACCCCGCGGCGACAAAGTTATTCGCCGACAAAGAACGAATCCCCTTCCCGATCGTTTTGGGCTCGCAAGATGTCGCCGGCGTCTACAACATCGTCTATCGCTACCTGTTTGACCGCCATCGAGACCTTCCCTTGCCGACATCGTTCCTCATCGATCGCGACGGAAATATCGTGAAGATCTATCAGGGCGCGCTAATGGAAGAACAGTTGCGCCAAGACTTGTTGTCGATGCCCACAACTCCTGAGGAGCGCATCCAGAAGGCGCTACCATTTGACGGGACTCTCCCGCAAAGCCCATTTCAACGCAATCAGTTCACTTACGGCGTCGCGTTTTTTCAACATGGGTTCCTCGACGAAGCCGCGCGTTCGTTCGGGCAAGTTATCGCCAAGACTCCAGACGATCCCGATGCTCACTACAATCTGGGGACGCTTTATCTCCGCCGCAACTCTCTTGTCGAAGCGCAGCGATCCCTTGAGGAAGCGATCAGATTGCGTCCCGACTATCCCGAAGCATGGAACAATCTGGGAATGCTCGCCGCGCAACAAGGAAAAAGCGACGAAGCCGTTCGAGACTTCCAGAAGTCTTTGCAGCTAAGGCCTGCCTATGCAACGGCGGCGCTCAACCTCGGGAATGTTTATCGCCGCCAGGGAAATCTCGATGACGCGCAGACTTTGTTGAAGCGCGCCTACGACGCGGAGCCCGCAAATTCGGAGGTGAGTTACGGTCTCGGAATGCTGTATGCACATCGAGGACAGACCGATCTCGCGGTTCAAAGCCTGGAAAACGCCATACGCTTGCGTCCCGATTACTCCGAAGCGCTCAACAACCTCGGAGTGCTCTTCGTGCAAGTCCGACGATACCCGGAGGCAGAGCAGAATTTTAGGATGTGCATTCAGCGCGCCCCGGACTTTGATCAGGCGTATCTGAATCTTGCGCGTCTCTACATGGTGTCAAACGAAAAGGAAAAAGCTCGGATTATTTTAGAAGCCTTATTGAAAAGACAACCGCAGCACAAGATGGCCCAGCAGATGTTGCAGATGCTATATTGAGCCCGCGGAAGGGCCTTGCAGATGTTCGGTCGTACCTCGATCCTAATCCCGACAGTAAAGCGCAGCTGGACGGCGATCCGCCAGATTGGTTTTGTATTCTTCATCGTATCTGTCGGGGTCTGTGCTGCCCAGAACACCGCGCCAGGAAATCAGGCTCCGCTTCGTGAAGCCGAGGCACTGATTCAAAAAGGATCGTTCGAAGATGCGCGCACACTCCTTGAAGATCAACTCAAACTGAATCCGTCCAGCGTCGACACATACAATCTGCTCGGCATCGTCTACAGCGATGAGAAAAACTACGATCGCGCGCTTGACGCGTTTCAACATGCCCTGAAGCTAGCTCCCGATTCGACGAAGACTCACAACAACCTAGGGGATCTTTACGTTGCCGAGCAGAAGCTCGACTTGGCTCAACAAGAATTCAACAAAGTGTTGAGCCTAGCTCCGGCAAATCGCGACGCGAACTACAACCTCGGACTGCTTGAACTTGCGAAGGGCGCACCTGCGAAAGCAATTCAACATTTTCAACGCGTACGTCCTTCGACAGTCGAGGTGCGCCTCAACCTGGTTCGCGCGTATTTTCAGGCCGGAAAGGTCACCGAAGCACTGCAAACGGCCCACGAACTCTCGGCAGCGCATAAGCAGGACGTTCAGTTGCACTTCAGTCTCGGAGTGCTGCTCGCATCCGCAAAACAATACAAATCCGCGCAGCTCGAGTTGGAGCGGGCCGACGCGTTGCAACCAGAGACGTTTGAAATTCTCCACAACCTTGGAGCGACATATCTCAAAGGTCACGAATACGCAAAAGCCGAACCGGTTCTCAATCGCGCACTGAAGCTGAAGGCCGATTCTCCAGAGACGCTCTACCTATTAGCCCAGCTTGATTTCGAGCAATCGCGACCAGTCGACGCTCTTGACTTGTTGGTACGCGCGCATAAACTTGCGCCTCAAAATACCGACATCATCTACCTGATGGCCCGCGTCAGCATGACGCAGAATTTCTTCGAAGACGCGATCCCTCTCCTCGAATCAGGCATCAAGCTTGCCCCGGAGCGACCCGATCTTCGCGCTGCATTAGGCGAAAGCTATTTCATGGCCCACAAGATGGAAAGCGCAGTCGAGCAATTCCAGAAGCTGATCGAACTAGATCCATCGGCCCGTTCATATGCGTTTATGGGTCTCTCCTATCGGCATCTCGGGAGGTTCGATCAAGCAGTGACCTACTTCGAGCAGGGCTTGAAACAAGATCCGCGAAACGTTTCCTGCTTATTCAATGTCGGCTACATCGAGGAGCGGCAAGGCCACTATTCAAAAGCAGAGGAGATGTTTCAGCAGGCATTACGCTCGAATCCAGACTTTGCCGATGCACTTCTCGAGTTGGCCAATCTCCGAATCAAAGACAAGAAGTTTTCCGAAGCGGCGGACTACCTTCGGCGATTCGTGAGAGTAAGCCGCCATCCTGCAGACGGCTACTACAAGCTCGCGATGGCAGAACGTAGCCTGCATCAAACGGCTGCCGCGCAACGGGATCTCAGCGTCTTTCAGACACTATCGAAGAACGCGCCCGTCGAACCGCAGCCGTATCAACACCTCTTCGACTATCTCGACAACCGCTCGGCACTTTCTGCCAAAGAGCGTACGCAACTCGATGTATCGGAACTGACGGCACAGATCCAGAAATATCATGGACAACCTAAAGATCTGTACCTCCTGGCGGAAGCGTATCTGAAGCTTGGGCAGCTTGAACTCGCGAGGGATACGCTCACTCAACTCGATCAAATCAGCGCGAATGACTATCGCACACAGACAGGCATCGGTGTTCTCTTGGCGCGATATCGTTTGTACGACGAGGCGATCCAACATTTTCAGGTGGCGCTGCAGGCTAACGCAGATTCCGATGACGTGAAGTTCGATCTCGCCGACGCATATTTTCGTAAGGGTCGTTATTCAGAGGCACTCGACGCCGCGCAAAAGGTTTCCGCCGCTGGGCAGACGGATGATGTCTTTCTCGCACTGCTCGGGGACATTGAAGCGCATGCGGGCGAGACCGGCAAGGCAATCGAAATTTTCCGCGATGCAATCAATCGCAACCCCGACAACGATCAGTACTATCTCTCGCTAGCCCTCGTCCAGGTTCGCGACAACGATCTCAGCAGCGCCGAGCAAACTTTGCAGAAAGGGTTATCGCGAATACCTGCCTCCGGGAAACTCGCATGGGGACTGGGTCTGACCTCCGTGCTGCGAGGAAATGCACCGCAGGCCGCTGAGCACTTGGAGCGTGCCGTCGATTTACTACCGGAGTGGGCCGGTAGTTACTCCACTCTGGGAGTTTTTTACTATCAGACTGGACAACTAGAAAAAGCTCGCGAGGTGCTCGACCGGTTCAAAGGAAGCAACACCGGCGGTTTAGATGTTTCCCGCATCGAGGAAGCTTTGTCGAAGGCTCCGACGAACACTGCACCGTCAGGGCAAACGATCCCGATGGCCGCCCGCCAACAAATGCTCCAGTTCGCGCTGCTGATCGCGGATCGCAGCTTGTGATGTTACGAGCACATCGAAGCATCCCATCAGTTGCGTTTGAACCGCTTCCCATTAGACTAGGTTGAGAATGGCACAAGAGCTGGCGCCCTCGAGCAAGAACCTCCTTCGCAAGATCCTGTGGGCAGTGCTCCTAGCACAGGCCGCAGTCATCGTGGCTTCCGTCCATGCCAAGGTCTTCGCCGCGCAGACTGCGACCACACCCGAACCCGCCATTTCCGTCCATTACACCGATGTCCGCGAAACTTCGAAGATCACTTTTCAGCAGGACTCGACGCAGACAGACGAGAAGTATTACCTCGAAACGATGGGTACTGGAGTCGGATGGATCGACTACGACCAAGACGGCTTGATGGATCTCTACTTTGTTCAGTCCGCCGCCACTGATATTTACAAGCCGCCGCATCCGCTTCGTAGTGCTCTCTACCACAACAATGGCGATGGAACTTTTACAGATGTCACCGAGAAGGCCGGTGTGGGCGGCGAAGGCCACTACGGACAAGGCGTGGCCGTTGGTGATTTCGACAATGACGGCCACCCCGATTTATATGTCACCGGCTATGGCCGCGCGATCCTCTATCACAATAACGGCAATGGAACGTTTACCGATGTGACTTCGAAAGCCGGTGTCGCCGACGAACGTGGTTGGTCGACCAGCGCCGGATGGTTTGATTACGATAAAGATGGGTGGCTCGATCTCGTCGTGACCAACTACATCGACTGGAGCCCGAAGAACAACATGTGGTGCGGCGAGCGCCGTCCCGGTTACCGCTCCTACTGCCATCCGGGAAACTACAAGGGCCAGCGCATCAAGCTATACCACAACAATCACGACGGAACTTTCACTGACGTAAGTGATGCTTCCGGCGTGGGCAGGCCGGAAGCCAAGGGCATGGGCGTGGTGTTGGCCGACTTCAACAACGACGGCTGGCCCGATATTGCCATCGCTAACGACTCGTGGCCGAATTTCCTGTTCATCAACAAACACAATGGAACCTTCGAGGATGTTTCCCTGATTTCAGGGATCGCTGCCAGCGAGGATGGGCGCTACGAGGCTGGGATGGGCATCGATGCGGCCGATGTTGACGGTGACGGATGGCAAGACGTTTACATCACCCATCTCGACTTTGAACTCAATCGACTCTATCGCAACAGTCAGGACGGCACTTTCACCGATGAGACATTCCGCTCGGGTCTCGGAAATAAAGCTGTGCTGATGAGCGGCGTTGCGATGAAGTTTCTCGACTACGATAATGACGGCTGGAACGATATTCTGCAACTCAACGGATCGATGCTCGACAATGTTTCGCTCTACCACGCCGAAGTCTCATACAAAGAGCCGTTGCTTATGTTTCGCAACGTCGACAAAGGACATTTTGAGAAGGTTTCCGAGACACTTGGCCCGGACTTCATGCGTCCCATCGCAGGACGCGGCGTTGCGACCGCCGACTATGACAATGACGGGGATATCGATATTGTCACCAACAATCGCGGCGATTATCCGTCTCTTCTGCGCAATGATGGTGGAAACGCGAACCACTGGCTCTCGGTTCTGCTCATCGGCACCAAGTCGAATCGCGACGGTATCGGTGCTTCCCTGAAATTGACTTCTGAAGGATTCATGCACGTTGAACAAGCAAAAGGCGGCACCAGCTACATGTCGGCGAGTGATCCTCGTATTCACTTTGGTTTGGGAAAGCGCACGAAGATTGAGTCTCTCGAGATCACCTGGCCCAGTGGGCAGGTTGATCGATTGACAAACGTGCCTGTCGACCAGATCATCGCAGTGAAGGAAGGCGCCGGAATCGTTCCACGCGCATTCCCGAAGATGTCGTCCACGAAGTGATATGACTTTTCCCCGGCGTCGCTTTCTCGGCTCTTCCCTGCTGGTTCTCGGCAGCACGCTGCTCGATGCGCTTGCGACTCCGGTATGGCAATGGAAACGTGGCCTCGTTCTGCAGTCGTCGCCGGCCATGACGTCGGCTTCCCCGGTGCAATTCGTCGACGTCGGCAGAGAAGCGGGCCTGAACGCTCCCAACGTTTGGGGCGATCCCAACCACAAGAAGTACATCATCGAAGCGAAGGGCAGCGGACTTGCATTCTTCGACTACGACCATGACGGGTGGCTCGACATTTACTTGACGAACGGGACGCGTCTCGGACAGGAGTGGCCGCTGGGACAGGCTCCGACTTCGCATCTTTACAAGAACAACCGCGACGGAACGTTCACCGACGTCACCGACAAATCTGGCTTGGCCCGTACCGGCTGGCAAACCGGTGTATGTGTCGGCGACTACGACAACGATGGATGGGACGATCTCTTCTGCTGCTTTTGGGGACACAACATTTTGTTTCACAACAACGGCGATGGCACGTTCATCGATGTCACGCGCAAAGCCGGAGTTTACGATGAACGCATTCGCTGGGGCGCCGGCTGCACATTTCTGGACTACGATCGCGACGGTCACCTCGATCTTTTTGTGTGCAACTACATCAAGCTCGATCCCGCGAAGACACCATCCGCTAGTGATCCGCTGGCTTGCCAGTGGAAAGGGATTCCGGTGATGTGCGGGCCGCGCGGCCTGGCGGGCGACACCAACGTTCTGTTCCACAACAACGGCGATGGAACCTTCGCCGATGTATCAGAGAAAGCCGGCATCCTCAAACCGGGTCCGCGATATTCAATCACTGCGCTTGCGTCTGATTTTGACAACGACGGATGGCCAGATATCTATGTCGCCGTCGATTCCGAGCCCAGTATTCTATTCCACAACAATCATGACGGGACCTTCAGCGACATTGCAGTAATGGCGGGATGCGCCTATAGCGAGAACGGACACGAGCAAGCGGGCATGGGCATTGCGGTTGCAGACTACGACTGTGACGGCTGGCTCGATATCTTCAAAACGAATTTCGCCGATGACACTTGCAACCTGTACCACAACAACGGTGACGGGACGTTCAGCGATGTAACATTTGCGTCTGGAATTGGCATCAACAATCAGTACGTCGCATGGGGTTGCGGATTTATTGATTATGATAACGACGGCTGGCCCGATCTTCTGCAAGTTAATGGTCACGTCTATCCCGAGATCGGCGGCCATGAGATTGGGCAGACGTTCAAGAATCCGCGCCTGGTTTACAAGAACATGGGAAACGGACAGTTCAAGGATGTTTCAGCGACCATGGGACCGGGCATCACCGAGCATTACTCGAGCCGCGGCGCTGCATTTGGCGATTACGATAACGACGGTGATATCGATGCTTTAGTGCTGAACATGAGCGACCTGCCTTCCTTGCTGCGCAACGACGGCGGCAACAAACAAAACTGGATCAAAATCAAGTTGATCGGCACCAAATGCAATCGCACCGCTATCGGAGCTCGAGTTCGCACGATCGTTGGAAGCCATTCGCAGATCGACGAAGTCCGAAGCGGGTCGAGCGTCATGTCACAAAATGATCTCCGCCTGCATTTTGGGTTGGGCAGGGCGCAGGGGGTCGATGTGATCGAAGTGAAGTGGCCCACTACGCAAAAGATCGAACGCTTCACACAGGTCAAGCCGAATCAGATTCTCACCATCCGCGAGGGCAGCGGGATCGCTGCACCCACCGAATGGCAAATGAAGGCAGGAAAATGAAGGCGCTCCTGTTGTCGCAATATCGTCAGTTGGAATTGACAGAGGCCCCTCTACCCTTGCTGGAGGCAGATGAAGTCTTGATGCGCGTTGCAGCGTGCGGAATCTGCGGAAGTGACGTGCACGGCTATGACGGTTCTTCCGGCCGGCGCATTCCGCCGATCGTAATGGGCCACGAAGCGGCTGGAACTATCGAAGCAGTGGGTGAGCGTGTGATCGGTCTGGCAGTGGGCGAGCGCGTCACGGTCGACTCGACCGTATATTGCGGCGAGTGCGCGAACTGTCTCCGCGGCGACATCAACCTTTGCGATCGCCGTCAAGTGTTGGGTGTTTCCTGCGGCGATTATCGTCGTGCAGGAGCCTTCGCTGAATTCGTTGCTGTGCCCGCGCGCATCGTTCATCGCCTGCCTGACAACCTCCCTTATGCTGAGGCTGCGCTGCTCGAAGCGGTTGCCGTTGCGCTGCATGCCGTCTCGCTCGTTCCTATCCCGACAGGCAGTATGGCGCTCGTCATCGGCGCAGGAACGATCGGATTACTTCTGCAACAAGCTTTGCGCGTCGCAGGTTGTTCGCGCGTGTTTGTCGCCGACGTAGACCCGACGCGGCTGAAACTGAGTCAGGAACTCGGGGCGACCGAAACGTTATCTGCAAATGATCTTGTCCAACAAATTCTCGACCGCACCAATGGAATCGGTGTCGATATTGCGGTCGAAGCTGTGGGCAAGAGCGAAACCGTCAATGCCGCAATCGACAGCGTCCGAAAAGGCGGGAGCGTGATCCTCGTGGGCAACATCTCTCCTGAAGTCACACTGCCGCTGCAGAAGGTCGTTACGCGGCAGATTCGGCTGCAGGGATCGTGCGCCTCCGCTGGGGAATATCCACGGGCGATCGAATTGATTTCGTCCGGGCAAATTCGAGTGAAGCCTCTGATTACCGCCGTCGCGCCGCTCGAACAAGGTCCGCAGTGGTTCGAACGGCTATACTCGCGCGAACCGAACTTGATGAAAGTGGTTCTCGCTCCAGGAACTGAATCGTGAGTGAGAAGGCTTCAGGCTCGAATCTGTTTGATCTGACGGGGCGCGTCGCCATCGTCACTGGTACCAGCCGCGGCCTTGGCCAGCAATTTGCCCGTGCTCTTGCAAACGCCGGCGCCGATCTGATTCTTACCAGCCGGAATCAGAATTCGCTCGTGGCATTCGAAAAAGAAATCACGGCCCTTGGCCGCCGCGCAGTCTCCCTCGAACTCGATGTTCGGGATCAAGCCAGCATCGACAAAATGGCAGCAGCTGCCGAATCGGTTTTCGGGCATATCGACATCCTCGTGAATAACGCGGGATGCAATGTTCGCAAGCCCGCGCTCGATGTCACCTGGGACGACTGGAATTTGATCCTCGACACTAATCTGCGTGGAAGTTTTTTCGTCGCTCAGGCGGTCGCACGCCGCATGATCCCGCGCCAGTATGGCCGAATCATCAACATCGGTTCGGTCACCAGCGTCGCTGGATACGCCGGTCTTGGACCTTACGGGGCAAGCCGTGGCGGCATCCGCCAACTTACCATGAGCCTCGCCGACGATTGGGGACGCCACGGCATTACGGTGAATTGTCTCGCCCCTGGATGGTTTCGCACCGATCAAAACAAGATCATGTACGAAGACAAGGAGTGGGTCGAATATCTTTGCGACCGGATTCCACTCAAACGTCCGGGTGCGCTTCCCGATCTCGATGCAGCGGTCGTTTTCCTTGCCGCCGAATCGAGCCGCTACATCACCGGGCAAACTCTGCTGCTGGATGGCGGAATTTCGACGGGCTCCACTCGCGCGCTGCCAAAATCCCGCTGACCTGCTTCGATTCTATTGATGGATTCGAGCCGCCCAGCCTCCTCCACTGGCGAGTGGGAGTTTGATCTTGGTGTTTCGATTCACCTGCATTGTGATCTTCTTGTAGTCGCTGGCATTGCGATCCGCATTGATCCCATCCTGATAAGCATCCATCGTGAAGTTCCCATCTGGCAGGAATGACAAATCAATATCGAGGTTACGCGGAGTCCAATCCGTCATCGCTCCCACGTACCAGTCACGCCCGTTTCGCCGCGCAACGACAACGTATTCCGCAATGCGCGCGTCGAGGACTTTTGTCTCATCCCATGTGCTGGGAACGGGTGCCAGAAACTCCATGGCCTCCGGCTCCCGTAAATAGTTTGACGGACTATCCGACAGCATCTGCAACGGACTCTCAAACACAACATACATAGCCAACTGATGGCAGCGGGTTCCAAGAGCCATCGGCTGGCTATGAATCGCGGCGAACGTGGCTTTCGTTGCGTTGCGCATCGCACCCGGCGTGTAGTCCATCGGGCCAAGAAACATTCGTGTAAACGGAAGCGTGACGTTGTGCTTTGGCTCTGAGTCGGCGCTCCACTTACTCCACTCCATTCCGCGGACGCCCTCGGTACTGATCAGGTTGGGCCAGGTACGCGTCATCGTAGCTGGTTTCTGGTCCCCGTGAAAATCCACTAGCATCTTCCGCTTCGCGCATTCGCGGCTGACCTTGTAGAAATAGTCGATCAACAACTGATCGCTGCGCTGCATGAAGTCGACCTTGATACCCTTCACGCCCCACTTCTGGAATTGATCGAGTGCTGGAATGAGTTGATCGTCAAGCGTTTTCCATACCACCCACAAAATGATCCCAACATTCTTTTGTTTGGCGTATGCGGTGAGTTCGTCCATGTTGACTTCTGGAACAACATCCAGTACGTTTCCCAGCTTGTACCAGCCTTCATCGAGGATGATGTAAGGCAGGCCATACTTCGCTGCAAAGTCGATGTAATACTTGTAAGTGTCGGTGTTGATCCCCGCCTTGAAATCCACGTTGTAAACATTGTTGGCGTTCCACCAATCCCAGGCGACTTTTCCCGGCCTGATCCACGAAGTGTCTTCGATCAGAGACGGCTTTTCGAGCAGATAAACGATCTGATTGGTGAGCAGGTCGCCGTCGGTATCGGCGATGCCGATCACGCGCCATGGAAAGCTGCGAATTCCCGCCGTTGAAGCGATGTAGTCAGCAGTCTCCACGACTCGGTAATCGCGATCGCTCGTAAGATTTTCTTTCAACGGGTACGGTGGAAAGGTCGCCGCGAGTCCACTGCCACCGGTGCCTTTCAGCCAGAGTCCCGGATAGTCTTCGAGGTCCGACTCCGCAATCGCAACCTTCGCTCCTTGCCCCACATCAACGACCGCCGGAAGCGTTGCAATGAATGCCGGAGCGATTTCGCTCAGATGTTGCGGAAGATATTTCCGCTCGTTGTGGGAATAGAAGCTGTCTTCCTGTGGATAGTAGACGATGTCGTTCGCGGCAAAGTTAAACGCCGACTCTTCTCCGTAGACCTTCACTTGTCCCGGCAGCGACGTCTCGAAACGATAGGCCGCACCTTCGTTGTAAGCACGAAAAACGACGGAATAGCCTCCTTCCATGTTCAGTCGCAACTCGTTGAAGTGGTCGCGAATCTTGGCGAACTTCTGCCGAACTACCGGTTCGACGACCTGATCGTGAGAGCGCGTCTTCGCGTCCGTCACATTCGGCTGCGCTCCGAGTTTCTTGTGCTCGACGTCCAGAGACAGTGTGCAGTTTTCGAGAATGGCACGTCCTTTCAATACCACGTCATATCGAAGCTGTTCAGCGGTGCGGATTCTGATTTCAATTCGCCCGTCGGGCGAGCGCAAATCGTAACTGGACTGCGCGGCGGAATTCTTAATAGAAAAAGCGATACTCACGAGTACGAGCAGTGCAGGAATCAGCGGCCTCATCCGAATCACCTCTTAGGAAAGTACAGTTTTGTGCCGACGGGAATCAGATATTACGCGTGCGCAAGACGGTATTCAAATCTGTTCAACGCGACGACGCGTTCCCCGGGGGAATGTGCGACACTTTTCTTGCTCGAATTGACCATTACAAATGGCTTCCAACTTACCTTCTGAACGTCCGACTCCCAGCCTGTCCTCGTCCGCCCTCGATGGAATTCAGGTTTTGGATTTTTCCCACGCACTCGCCGGGCCTTATTGCACGCTTCTGCTCTCGGACTATGGCGCTAAGGTCTACAAACTCGAAGCGCAGAATGGCGACATGGGACGCGGCTGGGGACCTCCCTTTGCCGGGGGCATCTCCAGTTTCTTTCTCGGGCTGAATCGCGGGAAAAAGGGTATATCGATCAACTTGAAAGAACCAGAGGGACTCGACCTCTGCCTGCGACTGATCGACAAAGTTGATGTGCTGGTGGAGAATTTTCGCCCCGGCTCGATGGACAAATTGGGTCTGGGTTACGCAGAAGTTCGCGAGCGCAATCCGCGCCTGATTTACTGCTCAATTTCAGGATATGGCCAACAAGGTCCTTCGCGCGACGAAGCTGCAATGGACGTCGTAGTTCAGGCTTCGAGCGGATTGCTGAGTATCACGGGAACCGAAGAGGGCGACTCAGTCCGCTGTGGCTACGGTGTGACAGACGTGACTGCGGGGCTGTTCTCGGTCATCGGCATACTGCTCGCGCTGCGGTCCCGAGAGCGCACCGGCCTGGGACAGTTCGTTGATGTCTCGATGCTCGATAGCATGATCTCGACCATGAGTTCCAATTACATGAGCTTTCTGGGATCCAACATCGTTCCGCAGCCAATGGGAACGTCCTTCCCTACGATCGTTCCGTACCGCGTTTTCCATACAAGCAATCGCGAGATTGCAATCGCTGTGGGGAGCGAAAAGCTTTGGGCCGCATTCTGTAGTGCCCTGGAGCGGCCAGATCTGGAACGCCATCCGGACTATGAAACGAACGCCTTGCGAATCCAGAATCGAAAAGTGCTGGAACCCATTCTCTCTGACATTTTTCGACAAAGGCCGGTCGAGGAATGGCTCGCCCGACTGCAGTCCACCGGCGTCCCGTGCTCGCTGGTCCGCAACTTCGGCGAAGTAGTGGATCATCCACAAAGCGAGATCCGCGAGATGTTTCCATTCCTCGACCACCCGACGGCTGGCAAACAGCGCGTAACTGGGACTCCCGTGAAGTTGTCGAGCACCCCCGGCCATCCGTCGTCGCCGGCTCCTCTGCTGGGCCAACACACAAGGAGCGTCTTGAAGGAATTGTTCGCGCTCGACGACTTTCGGATCGACGATCTCGTAACGCGCCACGTCGTCTTCGAATCGACCTTACCAACGGACTCCGTTCCGTAATCTAGCGAAGCACTCGGTGGCCAAGGATCTGCTGTCAACGCCACTCAACCGTCGACCACGCTTGTATGTGTTAAGAAACTCAACAGCGGTCCGTGATTTCGGGCCAACGCAGCGGTTTTGTGCTTGACCGCTTCGAAGACACAACCGATCATTTACGGCACGAAACGTGGGGAGGGGCTGGGCCTTCATTCCGAATGCGTCTTACTCTGGGGGGAGAAAGGCCTTTCGGCGTTTTCGGGCCCGGCCCGTCTGGGGAGAAATCGTCAGAAATTCCTTTTTTCCGGGCGTTTGCAAACGGCAAAGCAATGTTTCAGAATATTCACAGATTGCGCCTACATTTTGGTGCAACACAAGATCTTTTCTTCATCCCTGAGCCATGAGAGAATGCCGCTATGACACCGACCAGCCTACCCCAGCCGCATGAGTACCGGAAGATTGAGAAGTTGCTGATCAAACTCTCAAAGGTGAAGCCTATTTCCGCCAAACCGGCTCCGATTGTCCTCGGAAAGTGTGCGCTTCAAACTTTCACTGCGCATCCTCGGGTTTTCTTCTCGACCTAAGCCCGCACTCAACACTTCTGTATTACTCGGCAAGAGATATGCGACTCGCTTCTGAATCGCCACGACCTGTCATGCCCGAACCACTCACTAATCTGGAAAAGATTCAGCGCTACTTGAAGTCCATTGAGGACGGCGACTTCACGTACATCACCGATCTCTTTGCTCCCGACGCGGTCATGGAGCAGTTTCCGAACCGGATCTACACGAACGGTATTCGATCGGGAGTATCAAGGATGGCGGAAGCTTTCGAGAACGGCCGCAAGCTGCTCTCGCACCAGACTTACGAGATCAAGAATCATTTCGTGAACGGAGACAATGTGGCAGTCGAGGTTCTATGGATCGGCAAACTGGCGGTCCCTTTCGCCAACTTGGCAGTCGGCTCTGAGATGCGTGCGCATTCAGCCATGTTCTTTGAGTTCAAAAACGGAAAGATCGTCAGCCAACGAAACTACGATTGCTTCGAGCCTTGGTAGAAAAGATTGGTGGGCGGTGCAGGACTCGAACCTGCGACCTCCTCGGTGTAAGCGAGGCGCTCTAACCAACTGAGCTAACCGCCCCCGTTTGGATTTTAACAGTCAGGCCGCATTCCATGTCACCGGGTGCACACGTCAGCGCACGGAAGGTGGTGGCCCTGTTGTCTGGCCTCTGGTTCTGCGTCTTCTCCCTGCTAGACTTGCAACGTGCGGCGTCTGATCGTGAACGCGGATGATTTCGGATTCACTTCCGGTGTGAATCACGCCATCGTCGAGGCCCACACGCACGGCGTCGTGACCTCTTCCACGCTGATGGCGAACGGCAAGGCATTCGCTGAAGCAACTGAACTGATCACGCGCACGCCGAATTTGAGCATCGGTTGCCACGT
>Ga0209624_10000739_pt1 | contig 28327 bp, 20 predicted proteins | sample JacPinW_OM2H0_O1_FD_188565 | JGI IMG/M metagenome (GOLD analysis project Ga0209624, IMG submission 188565) | Forest soil microbial communities from Algoma, Ontario, Canada - Jack Pine, Ontario site 1_JW_OM2H0_O1 (SPAdes) (version 2) | ecosystem: Environmental > Terrestrial > Soil > Boreal...
CCGTCGACCGATCCGACTTGGATCGAGAGCCAGCAGCAGCTCACCAGCGAGATTCGCGAGTTCCGACGCGTGGGCGGCCGCTTCGAATTTTCCGCGCTCGTAGACATCTACGACCTGGTCGAGAAATCTCGTATCGCGGGAGTCGCTCTCGAGACCACCGAGATTCGCGATGTAATCCTGGTCGTCGATCGTGCCGCCGAATGGCGCGAAATTGCGCACCATCCTCCGGCGGCGATGCGGTCGGAGTGGCGCCGCGTCCATTCTTTATCCGCGCAGATCGTGGATTTCTCCGATTTCGTCCGCTGGTTTCGCAACAAGATTCAACCCGATGGAACGCTCGAAGATAAAGCCTCGCCCGAACTGGCCCGCATTCGCCGCGATATGGAAAAGCAGCGCCGCGCGATTCAGGAATCTCTCCGCGGATATTTGCGGCGCCTCGCCGAAGGCGGAACAGTCCAGGACGAACTGATCACCATTCGCGGCGAACGCTTCGTCATTCCCGTCAAGATCGAGCAGAAACGGCGTGTGCAGGGCGTTGTCCACGGCGCAAGCTCCAGTGGGCAGACCGTATTTGTCGAGCCCCTCGAAACCATCGAGCAGAACAACGAACTCGTGCGCCTGCTCGAAGAAGAGTTGGTGGAAATTCACCGCATCCTGATCGAGATGACGCAGCGCATCGGAGCGCAGGCCGAGCAGATCCTCGCCGCCGTCGACGTGCTCTCGGAACTCGAACTGCAATTCGCCAAAGCCCGATTCGCCGAAGACTATAACTGCGTAGAAGTGACGTTATCTAGCGAGGGTACATGTGGGGACGGCCGCCCCGGCCGTCCGCCGAGCGAAGCTCGGCTCCTGCTGCAGAATGCCAGGCACCCATTGCTGGAGCGAAATCTGAGAGCAAAAGGCATCGCCGTAGTCCCGATCACCGTCGAACTCGAAGGTGCCCGCCGTCAGTTGATCATCACCGGCCCTAACACCGGTGGAAAAACAGTTACGCTGAAAACCGTCGGCTTACTCGCGCTGATGGCGCAGTCAGGCCTTCCCGTTCCAGCCGACCGCGCCGAACTCCCGGTCTTCGATGCAGTCCTCGCCGACATTGGCGACTACCAGTCGATCGAACAAAATCTCTCGACGTTTTCCGCGCACGTCACCAACATTGACTTCATCTCGCGCACCGCGACCGCGCAATCGCTGGTCTTGCTCGATGAACTTGGCTCTGCCACCGATCCGGAAGAAGGCGCCGCTCTCGCCGTCGCGATCGCTGGACACTTCGGCCGCATCGGCTGCATGACCGTGATCTCGACGCACCACACGTCACTCAAAGTCTACGGAGCGAATACTTCCGGCGTGTTAAACGCCTCCGTCGGATTCGACGAAGCCACGCTCGAGCCGACGTACGAACTGAAAGTCGGCATTCCCGGTGCATCCGCGGGCATCAACATCGCGCAGCGCCTGGGACTGAATCCCGCGATCATCGAAAGTGCGCGTTCGCGGCTTGGAACTCAAGCGCGCGACGTAGGCCAGTTTCTCGACAAGCTTCACGCCGATCTTCGCGAAGCCGATGCCGAACGTTTACGTCTGAAGGCTCGAGAGCAGGAACTGGAGCGCGAGAAGATGCAACTCACCGCCGAAGGCCGTAAGGAGCAACAGGCAAAAGTCCGCGAGATGGAGAAGAAGCTGGAGAGCCTGCTGCGGGACTTCGAATATCATGCGCGCGAGGCCGTCACCGCCGTTCAGGATCGAGCCGCCGCGCAGAAACTTTCCAAAGATGCCGAACGCCGAATCGCGAAGATGCGCCGCGAGTTCCGCGAGCAGTTCGACTCGACCGTCGTCGCGCATTCCACCGGCGCCGATCGGGGAGATCCTAACGCGCAGCCGCAATTGGTCAAGCACGTTTCGGAAGGCGACACGGTCAAGCTCAAATCCACCGGTCGCTCGGCCCGCATCGCCCGCAAGATCGACGACGATCATTTCGAAGTCGAGATGGGCGCACTAAAGATGAAGATCGCGCGTGACGACATTGCCGAAGTTCTTGCCAGCGCTCGCACAGCCGAGAATCCGGTGAAGGCTGCGCGATCTCGCGGGATTTCAGTCTCGCTCGAGAGTGAAGGCGCAAACGTCCCCAGCGAGATCAATGTCATCGGCCAGACTGTCGACGAGGCCAGCCGCGAGGTAGAAAAATTCGTCGACCGAGCCTTCCTCGCCGGCCTGCCGCGCGTCCGCGTGGTTCACGGCAGCGGCATGGGCATTCTTCGCAAGGCCCTGCGGCAATTGCTCCAGCAACATCCCCACGTCTCGACAGTAAGCGAAGCGCCGCAAAACGAAGGCGGTGGTGGCGCGACCCTCGTAGAACTCAACGTCTAGCCCGTGAAAGAACTTCCTGTAGAAATACCTCACTGACTCCCAACGAGTTCAACCAGTTTCAACAGTTGACATCGCATAGCCCGTCACTCGCCCAGAATCGGTGGAAGCATTTCATGGATGCATGGGTACAGGTACACTTGCGAAATGATGAAAAAGCTCCGATTCCTGGTGTCTCTTCATACCCGCGAGAACGATTTCCAAATGGCACAAGCCAAGACCGCGGAAGAGACCGCCCACAAACTCGGGAGCGATGTAGAGATAGTCTTTGCCGACAACGACGCCGTGAATCAGAGCACGCAACTCCTAAAGGCAATCCAAAGCCGGGTTGAGTCCCGGCCCGATGCGATTGTGGTAGAACCGTTTGGCGGCACAGCTCTTCCGCAGGTGGCCCGAGCCGCCAGTACCGCAGGAATCGGTTGGGCGGTCCTGAACCGGCGGCCGGATTATTTGTCGGATCTCCGCAAGTCAGCAACCGCACCCGTCTTTGCTGTTAGTTCCAATCATTTCGAGATTGGACGCATTCAGGGAAGACAGTTCGCGGCGTTGCTGCCCCGAGGCGGTTCTGTTTTGTACATTGAAGGACCTTCACAAAGTTCCTCGGCCCAAGAACGCGAGTCCGGGATGCTGGAGACGAAACCGTCGAACATTGAAGTGAAGATGCTGAAGGCACACTGGACCGAGGAAAGTGCCTTGCGGGCGGTGCGTTCCTGGCTGAAAATGGCCACTTCTCAAAGCGCGTCAATCAGCCTGGTCGGCGCGCAGGACGACTCAATGGCCCTGGGGTGTCGCAAAGCTTTTCAGGAGATTAGCAACGAAACCGAGCGGTCGCGATGGCTGAGTTTACCGTTTACCGGATGTGATGGTCAGCCGGCGACGGGCCAAGCCTGGGTGCGGGAAAAATGGCTCACGGCGACGATCCATATTCCACCGCTTACCGGAAAGGCGATGGAGGTTTTCGCAAAAGCGAATCAAGACGGAACCCAACCGCCCGAGCATGCCTTTACCACCTCATTCTCGATTCCTCCCATCGAATCATTGGTTCCGCGAAACCAGTAAGCTTCTCCGGCATGGAACCAGCGGGACGCTGAGCTGTCCGCACCGCAGCGAAAGCCAGCGTCACCCCCGGGTCAGCAGAAAGTGTCCAAGAAGCTTCTTGCGGCGTCTCACTTGCATGGCCTTTGTCTGTCCCATTCGAGGGCGCAGTACTTCAACGCCACTGCGCCCTTATCGCTGCCTGTGCGGCCGTTCACTTCGTCTTTGTCGCCCTATTCACGTTCCTTGGGGAGCCGAACGACCCCGTGGATCGGCTGCGGTCCGAAGTGATTTGTTGCCAGGGATGGGCCGGTCGAGAGATTCGTAAACACCAGCGTGATGTTCGAAATCTCGAGGTTCGGGCCGCCGCCGAGGCAGACCTGTAGCGGCACAGGCCCAGTAAAGGGAGATCCGCCATTTCCCGCTACATCCGCCATTCCGTTCACCTCCAGAACCCAAGTGTAGGTAGGGAAGGGAGTGATGCCCGTCGGGCAATCGGTTTGAGGCGGGTTCCAAACCAGCGTCGCGCCCTTCATTATGATGTGATGAGTGTGCTGGTGTCGGGAGTCGGTACTGAACCCAGAACCGGATCCTAAATCGGAAAACTCCATCGTCAGAGATGCCGAAAAATCTGCCCTTCCTGCCGGTTGCAGGCTCAAGGACCACGGGCCGCGAAGTTCCCACGGACCGGCTGTCGGGTTGGCCGACACTGGATAGTCATTGATCACGCCATTGTAGTGATGCCGACCTTGTGCTGCCGCACTTGTCCCCAGCGCGAGTATGAGAACCCACGCCCCCACCGAACAGAAGAAAGTCTTGCTGTGCATAGTCGCCTCCACATCGTTTTGGAACACTGCTCTTGTTGAGCGAATCAATCGCGCCGCGCCGAAAGCCTCCCGAGATTAGAAGGAGGGCTCGCCGACGTGTTTTCGTTCTGGCGTGTCGTAGCCCGACACACCACGCACACACTGAGTGATCGGAGGCTATTGAGCAAGCAGCAATGAACGGATCGGGCCGTTTGCGGTCAAATACCGCGTTTTGCCGTTACCATCCGGGGAGTTACAATCGGTGCGCTCGCCTCCTGACTGCTCCCAGGAGAGCCAAATGGCCGAACCGTCCCTCGACAAATCACTGTCCGAGATCCCATCCGGGAGTCGCATTCTTGATTCCTGGAAGGAGATTGCTCTTTACCTGCAGCGGGATGTGACGACCGTCCAGCGTTGGGAGAAGCATGAGGGGATGCCCGTCCACCGACACTTGCACCATAAGCGAGGTTCCGTCTACGCCCTGAGTTCCGAGCTAGATGCCTGGCTGCAAAGCCGCAAACTTCGTTTTGAAGAGGTACAACAGCCGGCCCTGAAAGCTCCGGCGGATTCGGATGGCCAGCAAACGACCGTTTCGGGAGGACGTCGCTGGTTTGTTCTTAGCGCGGCGGCCGTGGTGCTCGTGGCACTCCTTACGCTTGCCTATATCGCAGCACGGAGCCGCGCAGGGTATGCGGGCCGACCCAAGATTAGATCCTTGGCAGTCCTTCCCTTGCAGAATTTGAGTGGAGATCCCTCGCAGGACTACGTGGCCGACGGTATGACCGAGGAACTCATCGGGCGACTTTCCAGAATTCACGGATTACGGGTTATCTCCCGTACTTCGAGTATGCACTTCAAGAACACGCAGCTTGCATTGCCAGAAATTGCCCGGATGCTCGCGGCCGATGCGATTGTTGAAGGGTCGCTGGTGCGTGAAGGACAGCAGATCCGTGTCCACGCGCAATTGATTCGTGCCGCGACAGACGAGCACATTTGGGCGGGAGAATATCAACGCAACTACGAAAGTATTCTCGAAGTTCAGGAGGAAGTCGCTCGGAGTATTGTGGAACAGATCGCACTCAATCTCACACCTGAGGAGCGGGCTCGACTGGCATACGAGACTCCGGTCGATCCTCGAGCTTACGAGAACTACTTAAAGGGCCGTTATTATTTCAGCCAGCGAACCGAGGATGCCCTCCACAAAAGCATCGCGTCATTCCAACAGGCGATCACGAGCGACCCAGCCTACGCTCCGGCCTATAGCGGTCTCGCTGAAGCCTACGCCATGCTCGGATTCCGTGGCAGTATGCCATCGAAAGACGCGCTGTCGGATGCCAAGAAAGCAGCTCTGAAAGCGATCGAACTGGACAACTCATTGGCGGAACCGCATGCCTCTCTGGCGTTCATTGCTGAGACCTATGATTGGGACTGGCCCGACGCCGAGAGAGAGTACAAGCAGGCCTTGGAGTTGAATCCAAGTTACGCCCAAGCTCACAACTGGTATGCCGGTTATCTCACCTACACCGGACGATTCAATGAAGGGATCGCTGAGGCTGTCCGTGCACGGGAACTCGACCCCTTGTCCCTACCTCTGAACAATGCCCTAGCGGGGAGATTGTTGGCCGGAGGACGTTACAATGAGGCGCTCGCGCAAGTGCAGCGAACCTTGGAACTGGATGAGCACTTTGCCCCGGCCCACCAGACTCTAGGCTGGATGTACCTGCATAGCGGAAAACAGAAGGAAGCCATTCGAGAGTTTCAACATGCACTGGAACTCTCCGGAGTGGAGGATACGGATATTCAGTTGGACCTGGGTTTTGCTTGTGCCGTTTCGGGGCAGCAGGAGGAAGCAAGAAGAATACTGGTGAAACTGGAGCAAATGCACCAACAAGGCATTGCTCCCTCCGCTTCGGTCGCAATTCTTTACGGGGCGCTGGGTGAATCTGATCAGGCTTTCGCCTGGCTGGAAAAGGCTTACCAGGAAAGGGATCCTCAACTTACTTATCTCAAAGCGGGCCGAAGATTCGAGCCAATGCGTAAGGATCCGAGATTTGGACAATTCGTGCGCCGTGTCGGGTTACCCGATTAAGGCAAGAGAACGCTTCGCCACGCGATAGGTTCAACTGGCGTTAAATTCCCGACTACACTTACCGGCTCAACGTCCTCTTTGAGCCGCGGTTTCCCTCAGTCGTCAACGGCTAAGAACTGAATTCCACAGGTTCTCCACAACAATTGCCCTCCGGTATATTCAAGTGAGCCGCGATTTAGCTCACAATTCCTTCGGAGAACTCTGTCCTTAAATGGCGAACCCTGGCGATTTCGCATACACGGTCAAACAGCAGGCGGACATCGTCCGCATCGTGGGCGACTACATCAAGCTGAAAAAAGCCGGGGCACAAAACTATTCCGGGCTCTGCCCGTTCCACGGCGAGAAGACGCCATCGTTCTCCGTGCACGCCACGCGCCAGTTCTATCACTGCTTCGGATGCGGCGTTTCCGGCGACGTCTTCAGCTTCGTCCAGAAGATCGAAAACATTACGTTCCCGGAGTCGGTACGCCTGGTCGCGCAGAAACTCGGGATTCCGCTGCCCAAGGCCACCTACTCCACTCCCGGCGAAGCCAAAGAAGCCCGCATGCGCGGGCAGTTGCTCGATGTCCACGAACGCGCCGTCGCGTTCTTTCAGGAATGCCTGCGCCGGCCAGAGGGAGCCCGCGCCCGCGAATATCTCGCGGGACGCGGCCTCAACGACGAGATGATCGCGAAGTTCCGCATCGGCTACGCACCTGATTCCGGCTTCCTTCTGCGTGATCGCCTGAAGGGTGAATTCGGCGAAGAGGTGTTGCGCGAAAGCGGATTGTTTTCCTGGAAGCAGGACGACAGCTCTCCGTCGTCCGCGGTGAGCCGTCAGCAGGAGCAGATTCCTCGTTCCGCTCGGAATGACAACAAAGTTGGGAATGACAATAAAGTTGGCGGCCAGAATGACGATGGCGCGCTCGCGAAGCCAACGACCAATGACCAAAGACCAACGACCGCTTCCATGTACTCCAAGTTCCGCAACCGCGTCATGTTCCCGATCGCGAGCGAAGCGGGCAAAGTTATCGCCTTCACCGGACGCACCCTTGCCACCGACGAAAAGTCCGGCCCGAAATACCTGAACTCTCCCGAGACCCCGATCTATTCGAAGTCCCGCGTCCTCTTCAATCTCGATCTGGCCAAGGAATGGATCAAGAAATTCGACTATGCCATCCTCGTCGAAGGACAAATGGATTGCATTTCCGTCTACGCTGCCGGATTTCAAAACGTCATCGCCAGTTCCGGCACCGCCTTCACTGAGTTGCAAGCCAAGCTGCTCACGCGTTTCAGCAAGAATGTCGTGGTGAACTTCGATCCTGATACAGCGGGAGCCAAGGCCGCGGAGCGCACAATCGGCTTACTGGTCGAAGAAGAGTTTCAGATCAAAGTCCTGACACTCGAACAGGGATTCGATCCCGACCTCTACATCCGTCGCAAAGGGAAAGACGCTTACCAGGAAGCGTTGCGCCACTCGCAGAAATATTTCGATTACCTGATAGAGCGCGCCCGCACGCAGTTCCCCGTCCGCAGCGGCGAGGGGAAAGTCAAAGCCGTAAATTATCTGCTGCCGCATATTCAGCGCATCCCTAGTCGCATCGTCCGCGACGAACTGGCTCATGAGATTGCCCAGAAGCTCCAAATCGATTCCGCCGTGTTGCGTCAGGAGTTGAGGCACACGGCTGCCACTCGCTCTGCCGCGACAGTCAAAGCCCCAGCGGAAGCGCAAGTCACCGATGCTGAAAAAGTTCTGATCCGCGCCTTGGCTTCCGCCCGCCAGATCCGGCCCGGGCAAGAGCATGTCTCCGCGCGCGATGGGGCTGAGGAAGAATTCGATCCCGCTCGCCAAGCCCAGTTCGTTCTTCAAAATGAAGGACTGCATCAAGGTCTTGCCACTGAATCCTTGGCCGAGTGTCTGCTCAACGCCGGCTACGAGTTCGCCGATGTCCTCGAGATTCCGGCTACCGAGACCGACCGCCGGATGCTGGCGACCATTCTGCTGAAGGAAGAAGAAGAGCTGACCGCGGAAACTCTTGAAGCCGCCGTCCGCGCCCTGCGCCGCATCCATCTGAAGCGCCAGCAAGAGCAAGTCCAGCAAGATCTTCGACGTCCCGGACTGTCGTCCGACAAAGAGCGCCTGAAGGCCTTGTTGTCGGAATTGGAAAGGATCAGCCGGGCGCTGCGGGACCCGGGTGTGAGCAGTGGTCTTTCTCAGTAAATTTAGCGGCACTCAGACAAAAGTGCTTGAAACAAAAAGCCCTTAGAAGCCATCTAACTACTTAGGATCTCTGCAGATAGCGGCGGGAGCGGGAAGATAAAGCGGGCAACCGATAGACGGGTAAGCACTTGTGTGCTAAACTCTATAGGTTTGTGCTAGGCGCACAATCCCGCAAGACCCATATTCCCACCTTTTAAGGAACTTTACCACACGCTCCTGTGGAGCGGAATTGACAGTTTAAGGACACCTCTTGGCTCTTGATGACAAGTACGACGACATAAAAAAGCTGATCGACACAGGCAAAGAAAAGGGATATCTCACGTATGACCAGGTCAACGACCTCATACCGCATGACGTGCACAGTCCCGAAGACCTTGACGATCTGCTGACAACAATTGGTACGCAGGGTATCGACGTCCTGGAAGGCCCGAAAATGCCTTCCGCTGCTGGCCTCGATAAAAAATTCGAAGACAACGAAGAAGGGGAGGATGTCGAACTCGACCTCACTCCCGGGGCTCTGGAAAAAACCAATGATCCCGTCCGCATGTATCTGCGCGAGATGGGAACCGTTCCGTTGCTGACGCGCGAGGGCGAAGTTGAAATCGCCAAGCGCATCGAGCGCGGACAACTGCGCGTGCTCAAGGCGCTTTCGCGTTCACCCATCGTGATCCGCGAATTGCTCACCCTGGGCGAAGACCTCAAGAAGAACGTCCGCTCGATCAAGGAAGTCGTGACCTTCGACGAAGAAGAGATCACGGACGAGATCCTGCAGAACCGCCTGAATGAGTTCACGGGCAAGATCGATGACATGGCCAAGCTGTACAAAAAGGCCCAGGTCCTCGAAGAGAAATTCAAGGAAGTTTCGAAGACGAAGAAGCCGAAGGATCATCGCCGGGCCCGCCGCAAGCTGGCTCGCGCGATCGTCGCGACTTCGATTGCGGTGCGCAAACTCGGATTCACGAACGCCGAGCGCAAGCGGCTCATTGAACGTCTGAACAAAACGGTTGACGGGATGCGTTCGCTCGACCGGCAGGCGACGAACCTTGAGCGCAAGGCCGATGCAACCCGCAGCGAAGAACAGAAGAAGGAATATCGCCGACAGTCGCGCGCGATTCGCGGCGAAGTTGAAAAACTCGAACTCGAAACCGGCGTGTTGTTCCAGGAGCTCAAGCGCACACAGCGCGAGATCATCCAGGGCGACATGGATGCGGAGCAGGCCAAGCGCGAGCTGATCGAGGCTAACCTCCGGCTCGTGGTTTCGATCGCGAAAAAGTACACCAACCGCGGCCTGCAGTTCCTCGACCTGATTCAGGAAGGCAACATCGGTCTGATGAAGGCCGTCGACAAATTCGAATACCGCCGTGGCTACAAGTTTTCGACGTATGCCACGTGGTGGATTCGGCAGGCCATCACCCGCGCGATTGCCGACCAGGCGCGTACGATCCGTATCCCGGTGCACATGATCGAAACGATCAACAAGCTGATCCGCACCTCGCGTCAGCTGGTGCAGGAACTGGGACGGGAGCCTACGTCGGAAGAGATCGCCAAGCGCATGGATATTCCAGTGGCGAAAGTGCGCAAGGTGCTCAAGATCGCGCAGGAGCCGATCTCGCTCGAAACGCCGATCGGCGAAGAGGAAGATTCGCATCTGGGAGACTTCATCGAAGACCGCGCGGTGGTTTCACCGGCGGAAGCGGTGATCAACGTGAACCTGAAGGACCAGACAGGACAGGTCCTGCGCACGCTGACTCCGCGCGAAGAGAAAGTGATCAAGATGCGCTTCGGGCTTGAAGACGGCAGCGAGCACACTTTGGAAGAAGTCGGGCAGAGCTTCGCGGTGACACGCGAACGCATCCGCCAGATCGAAGCCAAGGCGCTGCGGAAACTGCGCCATCCGTCGCGCTCGCGGAAGCTACGGGCGTTTATGGATGGAGTCAGGGACTAAAGACCTCGGCCACGGATTTGCGCGGATCAACGCTGATTTCTAAGGGCACGGCTTCGGCCGTGCCTTTTTTCTTGTCACCGTGAGGTCCGCACTTTTTGTGGACCGAAGGATCTGTGGAATTGTCGAGAGTATCGGCGCTGTCCGGCAGAGTGCATAGATCCTTCGACGCCAAACGACGGGCGCCTCAGGAGGACAAGTGTGTGGGGTGGTGGTGTAGAGCAATGGCACACGGGCCGTGGGTTGCATTCTTTCGCCGCTTCGCGGCTCGGGTCGTTGCTACATTCGCGGACGAAGAGGGTCCTTCACACTCGCCACTCGACACCGATCGATATGCGGGAGATGCGCTGCTGAATAGTGTGCTATCTAAAATCCCCACTTCCGGCAAAGTCGGCCGGAAATGGGGCACCCGTAGTGTTCCCGTTTTGGGAATCGCTTCTTCATCTTTTTCGGTATTTGCTTGCGTTTGGGTTGCCAGAAAATTCCAATTAGAAGATTAGGAGGCATTGGCGAGTTTGCGGGTCGCGATTGCTTTCGGCATTCGGGAAACGCAAGGTCCCTCCACGTGCTTTTGGATTGGCATGCGCCAAGCTAAGAGCTTGGTCGGGATGACAAATGATCAGGAGCAGAACGTAATGAAGAGGCGGCGGCGGAAGATTATTCAGGACAAGAAGAAGCGCGGGGAGTGGGCGGAGTCGGTGTTTCTGGCGCGGGCGGGCGAGGAAGGGTTGGCGGCGAGCAAGCCTTGGGGAGACTCGCGGAGTTATGACTGCGTGGTGGGGCGTCCGGGAAAGTTCGTGGCGGTGCAGGTGAAGTGCACGATTGCGAAGCTGGAAAGTGGCGCGGGCTATATCTGCTCGGTGTGCAGCAGTCATAAGCCGTATCCGCCGGGGTCGTTCGATTTTGTGGCGGCGTACGTGATCCTGGAAGATGCGTGGTACATCATTCCGGAAAAAGAGATTCGCGGGTTGAAGTCGATTTCGTTGTGCACGGTGGGCGCGGAAGCGAAGTATGAACAATATCGGGAAGCGTGGGGACTTTTGCGGAAGGCGTCGGAGATTGGGGACGTAGGGAGCATCGAGACTAGTGCTGTTGCGGAAAGTGCCGTCATTGAGCCTTCGAGCGCGGTAGGCCGGATGGCGACGGCTGCGAATTATTTCCGGCGGTATATGGAGCGGAGCACGCTCGTTCCGCCGCGGCCGCGCGAGAAGAGTTAGGCGGCGCGTTTGTGACCTGCGGCAGCATTGGGATGGCGGCAGGTCGTGAGGTCCCTCGGCGCCAAACGATTGGCGCCTCAGGATGACAAGTCACCAGTGAGCTGGTGTGCCAGAGTCAACGATAAGGGTGATGGTCTCACAAAAATCCCCACTTCCGGCAAAATCGGCCGGAAAATGGGGCACCCGGTGCGAATCCCTCCGCCCACACCAGTCGGAAATGGGCACCCGCTGCGTATCTCGCTTCCGGCAAGACTGGCTGGAAGTGGGACACCCGATCCCACTCAAGCCAAAACCGGGCTTGAATGGGCCACCGTCCTTTATTGTGCCGTTCATCGGACTGCGGAGGCAGGGCGCGGGCACATCACAAGGGGATGCATCCGTAGTACACTTTTCGCCATGATGCCAAGACGCCTCGTACCCGTATACGTCATCGTTCTCGTAGTCACGATCGGTGGAATGCTCCTCGCGCAGGCCGACTCGTCCAAACACGCATCCGGTGTTCAACAGAAGCCGTTCGGCACGCGGGAGGGGAGGCCCGTCAACTTGTACACGCTCACTAATTCTCACGGCGTTGAAATTCATGCCATGAACTATGGCGGCATCATTCTGTCGATTCGCGTGCCCGACCGCAAAGGCGAGTTTGCCGATATCGTACTGGGGCACGACACGATGGAGGGATACATTCCGAATCCGCCATTCCTGGGCGCGATCGTTGGACGATATGCCAACCGCATTGCCAATGGAACTTTTACTCTGGATGGGAAGGCTTACACGTTACCGAAGAATGACGGACCCAACACGCTGCACGGCGGAACGACGCGTACGTTCGACAAAGTTGTGTGGGAGGGTGAGCCGCTCAAAGGGAAGACGGGCGTGGCGTTTACTTATTTGAGCAAAGATGGCGAGGAGGGTTTCCCGGGCAACCTGAAGGTGAAGGTTACCTATACGCTGACTGACGCGAACGAATTGATCCTTGATTATGAAGCGACGACGGACAAAGCCACTCCGGTGAACTTCAGCCAGCACAGCTATTTCAATCTGAAGGGCGAAGGCAACGGCGACATTCTGGATCATGAAATCATGATCAACGCCGACCGATTCACTCCCGTGGACAAGAACCTGATCCCCACGGGCGAGCTGCGTCCGGTGAAAGGCACGCCGTTTGATTTCACGACTTCAAGGAAGATCGGCGCTCGGATCGAGGACAACTACGAACAGCTCGTACTCGGCCATGGATACGACCACAATTTTGTGATCAACCGTAAGGGCGCAGGGCTGACTCTCGCGGCTCGCGTCTACGAACCGACGAGCGGACGCGTTCTGGAAGTCTCGACAACGCAGCCGGGAGTGCAGTTCTACTCGGGGAACTTCCTCGATGGAACGGTCATGGGGAAAAATGACCACGTCTACAAACGGCGCTATGGGCTGTGCCTGGAGACGCAGCATTTTCCGGACTCGCCGAATCATCCGGACTTTCCGAATACGATTCTGAAGCCGGGCGAGAAATTCCACGAGAAAACGGTATTCAAGTTTTCAGCGAAGTAGAAATCAACTAGAGACGAGTCAAGAGGATGGAAAGGGCAGGCGGTTGTTATTCCGCGCGTAGCTCTTCCAGCAACGCCTTGCCCACTTGCTTTTGATGATCGGGTTGCAGCTTTTTTCCGGCAGAGGTTAAGTAGAAGGTATCGATGGCCATCTGCCCTTCGGTATCGATCAGGGCGATCTCGATGTTGCAATTCTGATCGGATAGGCTCGAGGCGATCCGGTGGAGGAGACGGGGACGATCCTGGGTGATGACCTGCACGAGCGTGCTGGTCGCCGAGGACGAATCGTCAAACTCGATTTTCGTTTCTACTTTTACTTTCGCGATTGCGCCCTTCTCAGAGCGCTGACGGTCACGCAACATTTTCTCGAGGTCGGCTTCGCCGATCAGCACGCTCGCTACGCTGCGTCGGAAACGATCCCACTCGGAGAGATTGAGTTCGAGCGTACGGAAGCGGTCGGTGAAGTAGAGCGTATCGACAACTGTGCCGGCCTGGTTCGAGAAGGCATTCGCTTTAACGATGTTCATGCCCCAGGCAGCGAGCACACCTGCAAGCTTCGCGAAGAGCGCGGGACGGTCTCTGGTTACAAGTGCCAGCTCATACCAGTGACGGCCACGCTTCAACTCGACCTGCACGGGATCGTTGCCTAGCTCGTCGGCCATCTGCATGTGACGCATGACTTCTTCGGCAGTGTGCACGAGCAGGTAGCGCTGCGGGAAACCCTCCAGAAATGCCTTAAATTTACTGCCGGTTACCGGGGCAAGCGAGCGGAGGCGCGCCAGTTTCTCATCGTTCACGTCGGCGTGGACGCGCTGGTCGGCGCTGCGGCTTAGATAATTCTCGGCGGCAATGTAGAGCTGCCAGACATTCTCGGCCTTCCAGGGAGTCAGAGCTTCGGGATTGACGGCCTTGATGTCGGCGTAGGTCAGTAAACATAGCATTTTGAGGCGCTCGGGAGTGCCGATCTTTTCGGCAAAAGCTGCCACTGTTGCAGGATCGAAAATATCGCGGCGCAGGGCTGCGGACAGCTCCAAGTGGTTCGCGATCAAGAACAGCACGTCAGCGCGTTCCTTGGGATCGACGTCCAGGCGATCCATGGCGTGATTGGCAACTTCAAGACTGGCTTCGACGTGATTGCCGTTCGGTATGCCTTTTCCGGTGTCATGGAGCAGCAGCGCTAGATAGAGAAGTTCTGGATCTTCAAGTTCACCGAGCAGTTCTGCGTAACGCTTATCCCATTCGGACTGCGAGGCTTTCAGGCGGTGGAGACTCTCGATCGCGAGAAAGGAATGTTCGTCGACGGTGAAGCGATGATAGAAGTCGCGCACAACCAACGAGTCAATGAGCTTGAGTTCTGGCAGAAGTAGGGTCAGTAGGCGCAGGGAATGCATGGCCCGCAGCGCATCGGCAGCATGCGGCTGGAGCAAAGTCTCTTGCAGATACAGCCAGAGTTCGGCGCCGCGTGGAGGCATCGAGGCCAACGCTGGAAGAGCTTGCTCGATGCGGTACTCCGTGGTGGCGCTCAACTTTAGGCCATGATGCGCCATGAAGTGGAAGAGGCGAAGCAAGACTTCTGGATCCTGGAGGGCGGAGGGCTGCTGCAAGAAGATCAATCCATCGACGACGGAAAAATCAGGCGTAGTAAGCCGCGAGCGCCAACTCTGTACCTGCCGATAGAGCGCCGACCAGGCTTCGGGAATTTCTTCGAGCAACTGCGTCACAGTACGCTGCACGGCGCGAGCGTGACCGAAATAAGTCCGCATCCAGTCGGCGGCTGAGAGCTCTTCGGCGTCGGATGCCCCGATCTTGCGCGCGGCGGCTTCGTCTTGCGCTTCCCAACTTAGGGTGTTGTCGTCGCGGCCGTGGCGGAAGTGCAGGAAACATCGCGCGGACATCAGGAAATCGAGTGCTAACTCCAACTGTTTGCGAACCGGAGCACGCAGCGAATTGGCGTCGGGCCAGTCGCGGAGCTTGTCCATGGCCGAGATCAGGGCGAGCCAATTGGCCACGTTGCAGTCGCGCAGGCCTCCGGGAGCTTCCTTCAGATTTGGCTCGAGGTGATAGAGCGTCATCCCGTACTTCGAGTGGCGTTCGCGCGTTACCTCCGCAAGTCCCTGAAGCAGAGCCTTGGATTCGCGCATAACGACCTTGGGAATTACCTTGACATGCAGTTTGCGAAACAGGTCGCGATCACCAGCGAGATACCGGCAATCGAGAAGGGAAATGGTGAACTCGGTGTTGTTTGCGTCGTAGCGATCGCATTCGGCCAAGGTGCGCGAAGCGGGACTCAGCTTCAGCCGCAGGTCCCACAGTTCCTGCGAAAAGCGCCGCACGGGATCCTTGAACGCCTGCTCGGCATCGCGGTCGCCAAACAGGAACAGGATATCGATATCGGAGTAAGGGAAGAGCCAGCCGCGTCCGAAGCCACCGGTGGCAACCAAAGAAAAATTCGCGGGACGGGTTTCATCGGGAGAAACGATATCGCGCCACAGGCGTGCCAGGATCTCTTCAATCAGGCGAGTGCGTTGAGCGACGGCAGCGCGACCGTCTCCAGTCGCTTCAAACTCTCGCTGGATGCGGGCCGACTCGTCGTTGATGGAACCTCTTAGTTCTCCGATCAATGAGGACGCTGCCATCATGAAAGTAATTCAATCCCCGGATCCAACTCGGGGAGGCAGGAATCAACGCTGCCTGAAGGATGCTTTCCGGTCGCGTCCCGGCAATCGCCGTTGCAGGCCCGAATGAGGCGCGGGCTCAGCAATGAGGCTATGCACTTATAACGCTCCTTCGCCGCGCTCGTCGTTGCGAATGCGGATCGCCTCATCGACGCGAGACAGAAAAATCTTGCCGTCTCCGATCTTTCCGGTTCGAGCGGCGCCGAGAATAGCCTGCACGGCTTTTTCAACCATGGGGTCGGCGAGGACCATTTCGATCTTGGTCTTGGGAATTAGATCCACACTATATTCGCGTCCGCGGTAGACCTCGGTGTGTCCCTTTTGGCGGCCATGACCTCTCACTTCGAGCACAGTCATGCCCTCGACGCCGATTTCCTGCAGAGCAGTTTTAACGGCTTCCAGCTTGGAGTTTTGAATAACCGCTTCGATCTTGGTCATGGTATTTACAAGTCCTGTTCTGCGTGATTCACGGCGTCGCCAACGGGCCCAGTCAAGATGGCATCAAGCCGACGCTTCCCAATAGTAACCCTCTTCGCCATGCTGAGAGAGATCCAGGCCTTGCACTTCTTCCTCTTCTGGAACTCGAAGTCCGAGCGTGACATCGACCAACTTCAGAATCGCCAAAGTGCCGACAATCGCCAGGCCCCAGGCGATGGCAACACCGACGAGCTGATTCAGCAATTGATGCGCATTTCCTTCCAGCAAGCCCGACGCGAGCCCATTTCCCTGACGGTCTTTGAAAATCGGGTTGACGCTGCTCACCGCGAAAAGTCCGGTTAGCAATGCGCCCAACGTTCCGCCAGCGCCATGAACACCGAAGGCGTCGAGCGAGTCATCGTAGGCAAACTTGGCTTTGATCTTGACGACCATCCAGTAGCAGAAGACTCCGGCAATCAAGCCAATGATCAAGGCGGACATGGGCTTGACGAAGCCGGCGGCCGGCGTGATGGCTACGAGTCCGGCAACGGCTCCAGAAATTCCGCCCAGCACGCTGGGTTTGCCGTTGCGAAGCCATTCGGCCGCGGCCCATCCAACCGCGGCTGAAGCGGCCGCGAAGTGTGTGGCTACGAATGCACTCGTAGCGAGGCTTCCCGCGCCGAGTGCGCTGCCGGCGTTGAATCCGAACCATCCTACCCACAGCATGCATGCGCCGATAAAGCTAAGGACAACGCTGTGCGGAGGCATCGCTTCTTGGGGATACCCGACGCGCTTGCCCAGATACAAAGCGCAAACCAATGCCGAGACTCCAGAGGTGACGTGGACGACTGTGCCTCCGGCAAAATCAAGTGTCGGGAATCGACCTCCCAGGGATGCATTTAGCAGTCCGCCTTTTCCCCATACCATGTGGGCCATGGGGGCGTAGACGATGACGGACCACAGAACCGTAAACAGCAGCATCGCGCTGAACTTCATTCGCTCCGCGAAGGCTCCTGCAATCAGAGCCGGCGTGATGATGGCGAACATCAGCTGGTACACCATGAACGTCTGCGCCGGAATGGTTGCGGCGTAATCTGAATCCGGAGCAACGCCAACGCCCCTCAGGAAAAGGTTCTGAAATCCGCCTATAAAGCTATTTCCCGGGCCAAAACAAAGGCTGTAGCTGAACAGTCCCCATAGAACCGTCACTACGGCCATGAGTGCAAAGCTCTGCATCATGGTGCCGAGGACATTTTTCTTGCGAACCAATCCGCCATAGAACAACGCCAGGCCGGGCCCGGTCATCATGAGCACGAGGGCAGCGCTGGTCAACATCCACGCGTTATCGGCCGAACTCTTGGCGTCGGCAGTCTGTTGCTCGAGCTTAGCGAGACGCGAGCTTGCGTCGGTCCCCGGACTGGGAGCGACCGCGCCGGTTTGCGCACACAATGCGGAAGCAAAACCCAACAAGAGCAAGGCTGTCAGCAACGAGGCGAACAGCTTTTTGGGGATAAACACCGAGGTTGTAACTCCCGTCCCAACAAGAGATTTGTCAAACGGCCATTCCGATGACGCATCAATGTAACGTCCCCCGCTGTAGGCCGGAAATCGAAACTATTTATCGTGCCTATCAGGTTTTGTTATTGAAATGCGGGATGTGCGGGGCGATGTGGCCATCGCGGCCAGACACTATCCGACCGGGTGAGTTCCACCAACCCGCTAAGGTGATCGCGTCAACTCTTAGGCGTCATGCGCGTCTTGCCTGGCTGTCATCAGCCCAATGGAGATCGCCAGATCCCGGGCTCTTGCTAACTCGCCCTTGGGGGCGTGTTGCTTAACGGCTTCGTTGTATCCCAGGATGGCGTAAAAGATAGCGCGATCAAAGAACTGGTTGATGAGCTGTTCTAATTCCAGTTCACCATGAAGTGCCACGATGTTGTCGGGCAAGGCTTGCTGGCGAAGGAAATACCAGAGGTGATCGCGGGTGAGCATTAAAGCCCACGCCAGCTGATGCAAACTGATGCCCTCGGCCGCCCGTCGTGCCGCGATGGCCTTGAATCTGCTCTCGATATCACTCTCGGTCTTTTGCAGCAGCCATTCTCCCAAGTTGCGATAAACCTCGGTCGCCGCCAGCCGCAAGTCCTTCGGAGGAATCTTATGGAAGTCAGCAGTGCGCTCAGACTTACGAATTTGTTCCGCCAACCCTTGAGCCAATGCCTCCGAATGGCCTTCAATCAAGCGCACTAGTCTGATACCCAACATCTATCCCTCCTTGGTTCCCTAAAAGAGCTTCGCAAACAGAGCAACCACACCCACATGAAACTAGGACGCCTGGGGCGGTTCCTATATATATCGTATCACGATATATATCGTACGTGAGACTGGCTCGCATGACATTTCACCTGCCCGAAGCGGAGCCTTTTGCACATTTCCCGGCTTTTACAATCTCGTGACACTGCCACGGAGATCGCGAAGTACGATTCTGTGCCTCGGGTTCGAAGCAAGGTTTGGACGGCTGTTTTTGCGCCAGTCAGAGGAGGGCAAGGTCAGCGCTTGCTCGTTGTACTGAAGACTGAGAACCCGAGAACCACATTCCTTTCCACTTTCGTTCCGAGCCTGAAGGAGGCTGTACTATGTCCACACGATTCCTCGGCAAGGCCGCCGTACTGCTCACGCTAGCGTTCGCATCTGCAACCGCATTTGCGCAATACAGGGAAGTGAACCTCGTTTCGACTTCCTCAGCAACCACGCCTCACAAAGATCCGAATCTGATCAACGGATGGGGAATCGCGTTTTTCCCGGGTTCCCCCTATTGGATTTCCGACAACGTCACAGGAAAGTCCACGTTGTATGACCAGTTCGGCGATCTGATTCCGCTGGTGGTCACGATTCCCCCGGCACCGAGTCAACCGTTTGGTCCCGTTGGAACTCCCACCGGAATCATCGCCAACCCCACTGCCGGTTTTGTAGTGACTGAGAACGGTGTTTCCGGGCCATCGGCGTTCGTGTTCGCAACCGAAGACGGGACGATCAGCGGGTGGGCGCCGACTGTCGATGGAACTAATGCCATCATCGCAGTCGACAATTCGGCTTCCATGGCCCTTTACACCGGTCTCGCGTCCTCACAAACGGGACCGCACGTGCTGCTTTATGCGGCCGACGCCGTCAACAATCGGATCGACGTCTACAACACCAACTTCAAATGGATCAAGTCATTTGGGGATCCGGCGCCTCCTGCTGGGCTGTCGGTATATGCCGTCCAGAACATCAACAATCAGATATATGTGACCTACGCCAACCCCGTTCCATTCTCAGGCGGCGCGATCGACGTGTTCAGCCTAACCGGCAACTTCATCAAGCGGCTTTCCACAAACGGACCCGGCGGCCCGCTTGAAGGAGCGTGGGGGATGGCGATGTCTCCTGCGAACTTCGGCCCGTTCAGCAATGCATTGCTGGTGGGTAACGTCGACAATGGACACATCAATGCTTTCGATCCGAACAGTGGAGCTTTTCTTGGGAGTTTGAAAAACACCGCCGGAGAAGATCTCCATATCGGTGGTCTGTGGGGGCTCGCGTTTGGAGCAGGAGATCCGGTGACTGGATCGAAGAACAACTTGTTCTTCGCTGCAGGTCCGGCCGGATACACGCAAGGACTTTTTGGGAAAATTCTTCCACCGGTCGACTGAAACTAAAATTGGAACTCAAAAAGCCTGCAGCCCTCAAGGTTGCAGGCTTTTTTCGTTGGAGCAAATCGAAATGCGGCTAAGCGTCACAAAGGAAGTTCTCCGGCAATTCGCTACCGGGCCCGTCGTCTACAGGGTTTCACCTATAGCCCATACATGGAAATACGGAGACACTTGTTCCACACGTCGTCCTCTCAGGCGGCGCGATTCGGCACAGCAATGTGCCCGGGGCAGAGTGGAGGGTTCGTGTCAGCAGAGAAAGCAAAAGCCGTTGCTACGCTTCCAGGGAGAGTCGAGAAGGTTATCAGCCCACATCCGAGCTCAGGCGAGCCAGAAAAGGCTCAGATCGGGATCGAGGGCGCGGACCATCTTTACCGCGAGATCCGAGTTCCCAACCGGCTCGTTGACGCAGACGGTCACAAAGTAAAACTCAAAGAGGGTGCAGAGGTGGAAGTAAAGATCGAGGCCGAGGCGGTGGTTCCGCACACATCCTCCACAGAAAAGAAAGGCTCCCAGCCTCAGCCTTGACCGGAGTTGCATTTTGGCGAAAGAAATTCACTGAGCCACGCGCGTAGCGGACGGTGGGCAGCCGTTTATTTGGCTGGCGGCTTGGGCTGCTCCGGCGGGGATGGCGGCTTCACGAACTTGGCATCATCGACTGGAACGTTTTGCTTCAATTCGGTGACTTGGATCGTAAATCGTCCACTGGGGCGAGCCAGAGTCCAGCGGTAGGGCACCTTTACTCCATTTGTATCGCGATAGTCGGCGTAGTCGATCTGCGTGGGAAGCCAGCCCAGGGCGGTTTCGCCATAGCGCACCATGCGGACGAGCAGTGCCGATTGCTTGTCGAAATAGAGGATGATGGGCGGCTTTCCTGTGCGCTCACCTGACACCACGTAGGTATCCTGATCTCCGACCTTCTCACCGTCGTGGACGTGCATTTCGGTGAACATCTGCTTCAGGTGCGTGGGCAGATGGAGGTCGGCGTCAATTGACGCTCCATCCAGATCGCTGCCGTGCATTTCGCGCAGGGGACGGTTGGGCGCTCCGAGCCAGCCTTCGTGGCCGTTGAAGGCTGTCACATTGTCACCATCGGGCATGTGGGTGAGGGAGATGCGCTGCTCTGGTTCTTTGTTATAGATATCGATAGGCAGCGACTTTCCGCCGAAGTCGATCGTACCTTTCATCACGCGACTCGTGACTTTACCAATCGCGGCCGCTCCACCCGAGGCTTGCACGTATTTATCCAGCAGTTGATCGCCGGACGGGCCGGAATTGTCCTTGGCCGCAGGCATTCCCTCGTCTGGTTTTCGCGGTTGCCCGGCGACTTCCTTCGGCTCCTCAGTCATCACCGTGGGGATGGCCAGGGGGTGCTCGCTGCCGCGATGGCAGGAATAGCATGTAACGACGCGGTGCGAATCGAAATTATCCGCGTTGATGGCGATCATCATCTCCATCATCTTTCGCGCGGTTTGCTTAGTTTTCTTGTCGTCTTTCTCAAAGGCACCCTGGACGTGGCAAAAATCGCACTCCACTCCCAGCGAGGCGGTGATGAATTGCATGGTCGGAATGAGTTGGTCCGCCGGAATTCCCTTGAGGACCTGGATATTCTTGAACTGTTCTTCAGCCTTCTTGGGGGCTGCGGGGCCGGCGGTCTGTGGAGGCTGCGTGCGTGTGGGTAGAGGATCAGCCTTTACTGCGCCGACAAAACATCCCGCTGCGCCAATGGCGGACGCCGCGAACACCATCAGAATCGCTTTCCGGTTCATCATTCCTTATTCCTTGCCTCTCACGAAGAATAAAATTTTAGCAGAGCGGCCCTTCAAGGACGGTTGCTGTAGACGTATTTCCCCGAAATTTCCGCGACCACCACTCGATAGGGCAGCAGCGAATCAACTTTATCTTTCAAATGCGGCGGAACAAACAGGAAGACCCGCTGCTTGGAGGCCCAGTCCCGCTGCAGGTCAGCATCCGTAAAGTAGATCTTGGGCGCATCGGGAAAAGTTGATCCGAACCACATCGAAGTCGTGCGACCTTCTACGAGTTCAATCGGGCGATGCAAATAAAACAGCAGGGACGAGCCAAACGCCTGATCGCCGTAGATCATCACGCGGTCTTCGGGATGAGCTTTCGCGGCGATTTGCTGCGCCAGGTCTCTCGACGATAAATATGGGCCGAACCTGCCAAGTGCGATGTGTGCCGCGACCAAAAATATCGCCATGCCTGCTCCGAGAGCCCAAGTCGCGGAATAGTGACGGCGCCGGATTCTGAGCAGAAAAGAGAGCGGGGGCGCCAACAGTAAGGCCACGGCCGCCAGGGCAGCCGGCAGACGCAGCGCGGCGAACGACGCGTAGCTCAGATCCAGAATGTGCGATGTCGAGAGCGTGTCCTCGCTCATGTCGTGCTTGGCCAGCACATTGCCGATGTCGGGCTCGAACGGCAGATTGCGCGACTTCCACAACAGCGTTAGCAGAGTGATGCCAGCGGCCACGCCGATGATCGCCAGCAGGCCTGAGGATACTCGGAGCCATCCCTTGCGCACGCCTGTATTGCAGTCGCTCCACTCGCAGCGGGCAACTCCATCCGCCAGCAAGATGAATAGCGGCAAGTACGCGGGGAACGTGTAGTACTCCTGGTTGGTCGAGATCGCGAAAAAGATCAGAATTAACCCGGCGAGAATCCAGCACATCAGGCGACTTCGGCTGCTGAAATCAGCGGGCTTCTTTTGGTTACGAATGTCGAGAATTGTCCGGATCGCGGCGGGGAAGTAGAGACTCCAGGGAAATAGCCAGACCAGATGCAGCGACCAGTAAAGCGCCCAAGGCAGTTTGTTGTAGTCGCGGGGATAGCGCTTGCCGAGGAAGCGCAGGAAGTGCTCGTTGACAAAATAGAACCAGAAGAATCCGTGACCTCCCTGACCGCCAGTATTTCGCAAGCCTGCCAGAATATGCCAAGGCGCTGAGATCAGCAGGAAGAGAGTGAGCCCTGAGGCGAGCCGGAATTCGCGCCAGCGCCGCCAGTCTCCTGTGATAACGAGGTAGAGGAACGCTGCCCCGCCCGGGAATGCCAGAGCAATTAGCCCCTTCGTGAGCACTCCCAACGCCATGCATGCATATCCTGCATACCAGCGCCAGGCGCGGCCCCCGGACTCCATGGCGGTCAGAAAGAAAGACAGGGGCGCGGCGATGAGCAGGCTGAGGAGCACATCCGGGATGAGGACACGGGTAAACAGAAAAACACCCGCGGATGTGTAGATAAACAATGCAGCGTAAATGCCTGCGCGCTCCCCGAATGCTCGCCCCGCCCAGAACAGCGCGAGAACTCCCAGCAAGAGAACAGAGAGCACCATGGGCAGGCGCGTTGCGAATTCATTGACACCGAACAGGTGATAGCAGATCGCGACGAGCCAATACGGGAGCGGAGCTTTCTCCAGATAGCGAACACCGTTCATGTGCAACGTGACGTAATCCCCGGTCACGAACATTTCTCGCGCTGCTTCGGCGTGGCTGCTGTCGACGTCGTCGAGCAGGGCTGGAGAAAACATCGAGGCGAAATAAACGGCAATGAAGACCACTGCCAACGCCCAATAGGACGCACGCCGCAGCCGGGGCGGCACGGAATTGTAGTCCTCAGGAATTATGGGTGCGGGAATGGTGCTCAAGCCGGGTGAACCCATGCAAGTGTTACAGAGTTAGCCCAATTGCCGCAAGCTGAAGGACGCGGATCAGCGCGCGCGTCAATGGTCGGTTTGGGGAGTGATGGCATTGCTTTTCCTGTCAAAGAATTGCCACTTATCCATAGCGGCCGGGATCGCAACGTCAAAGAAGCCCACCATCATTTCGTCGGAAGTTTGATCGCCCCACGTCACAGTCTTGGTGGGATCAGGGTTATGCGGATTGTTCTTCGAGTTGTCATACCAGGCGATTGCGCGCAATTTCGTTCCTGCTTTCAGCAAGCGCGGTTCAGCCAGCCTGTAGCTGAGTTGCCAGTGAAAGTGGTAGTTGACACGCAACAAGACTTCGACGGTGCCGTCGTCGTGCACGATGTCGTATTCAAATCGCTTGCCTCGCAGATGCATATGTGGGAAAAGGCTAAGCAGTGTGGCATCGTGAGGCAGCGTTCCTTGCACCTGCGCGCGAAAATCGTCGGCTCCGGGCGGAATAATCAATGCATGATTATTCAGCTGCAGAGTGATGACGCGCTGACGGGGCGGCGTTTTGGCGAAGACTAGGCCGATGCTTGTCTGATCTGCGGCGGCCGTTCCATTCGTCGTGTAGTGCATCTGAAAGACAAGGTCCGAGCCAGCGGGGACGAATTTAGCCATTCCTTCCAGCCACTGATCCGGCGAACTTCCGGGAGCATAAACAAGCAGTAGGTCGCTGGTGGTTTCGTGGGCCTGGCGTTGTTCGACAGGGTCGCTTAGGGTCGAAGCCGTAAATGGCCGCCCGATGGGCGCGTGCCGCAGCCATTGTGAGTCCGGTGGACGGATGTACACCACCGCGTGGTGAACATGCGCGGGACTTCCGGGTCGAAACTGCGACATCTGTATCCAACGGTCCTCGGTAAACTGCGTCGGGACAATTTCGTACGTGTATTCAATTTGCCCCTGGGCAGGTATCGGCACAGGCGTCGGCATACTCACCACAAGATCCGGCTGAGGAATGTTCCAGCCTTGTGCCCAGGTTCGCGCGGGTGGGGCGTCGTGCAGATCTCCAGAGGGAGCGCCGGCCGTTGCCCATGCGGCAATCGTGGCGATCTGCTGGTCGGTGAGAGAGGCGTCATTCGCAAAGTGACCGTATCGCGGATCGGCAAACCACGGCGGCATCATCTTCATCCCGACGGCGTGCGCCATGGCCGTGGCCCACGGACGCGTCTGATCGTAGGTCACGAGCGGCATCGGCGCCACTTCTCCCGGACGGTGACAACTTTGGCAGTGATCCTGAAGGATGGGCAGAACGTCCTTGTAAAAAGTCGGCGGACTGATTGCGGTCTTGGCCGCGCCGTGAGTCTGCCAAGCAGCCGCAATTAAGGTAAGAAGGCCTAGCCCAGCCACCATTGCGACGGTTTTCACGAACGCAAGAACTCCAGGGTCAGAGCCCAAGCCTGCCGAGCTGCATTGGGCTCGTAGGCGGCACGGTCATCGCAGAAGAAGGCGTGGTCGGCATACGAGAACTCGACGTTGACATAGGGTTTCTGCGCGGCTTTCAGAGCGTCGACGACGGCTTTCCGATGATCGGGCGTGATGTGCTTATCCAGTCCGCCCCAGAACAGCAGAGCAGGTCCGTGGAGGCTGGCGGCGCGATCGAGCAATCCCGGAGCGATTCCGCCTCCATAGAAAGAGACAGCAGCTTTCATGGGTACAACGGCATTCGCAAGGAACGACACACGTCCTCCCATGCAGAATCCGACAGACGAGATTCGACTGGCGTTCACATGAGAAAGTAAATGCAGCCAGTCGTAGGTGGCCCGAATGTCCGCCTCAGCCGCCTCATTTGTCAGGGCCTCATAGTGCGGCTTGACGGAGGGGAAGTCTTTGTAATTACCTTCGAATCCCCGTGGCGCCGTTCGATGAAACAATTCTGGAGCGACCGCCACGTATCCTTCGGCAGCAAATCGGTCGGTGACGTCGCGGATGTGCGGGTTAACTGCGAACGCCTCCTGAAATACGATCAACCCGGGATGCGGGCCGCCGCTCGAGGGTCGCGCGACGTATGCGGCCATCGGCGATGCCTGCGGCACCTTCAGTTCGATACTTTCTTTTATAATCGAGCGCTCATTCATGATGGGTGTACCGGCGACTGCGATCTATTGCTATCTATCATACGTACCGCCGCCCAATTCTGCGGTCTCGCTGGACGGAGGCTGGATGCGACTGCAAACACAGCGCATTAGCCCCAAAAATGCTACATTCAAGGATTCATGTCAGCCCCTAACGCCAACTTTGTTCGCGCGTGCAAATCCCAACCCGTCGATCGAACCCCTGTCTGGTTCATGCGTCAGGCGGGACGCTACATGGCCGAATATCGCGCAGTGCGCAAAGAGCACTCGCTACTCGAAATCTGCAAGAAACCGGCGTTGGCGGCTGAAGTCACGATCACCGCAGCGGAAATTCTCGGGGTGGATGCTGCCATTATTTTCGCTGATCTATTGCTGCCGCTTGAAGTGATGGGCCTGCCGTTCCACTTCTCGGCGGGCGAAGGCCCGGTGATCGAGAAACCCGTTCGTACGAGAGAAGACATCGCAAATCTTCGGACGGATCGCGCAGCCGAACTCGGATATGTTTCCGAGGCCGTCGCTTTGGTGGCGAAGCACTTTGCCGATCGAGTTCCGGTCATCGGATTCTGCGGTGCTCCGTTCACGCTTGCCAGTTACATGATCGAAGGCGGTGGGTCGCGCAACTACGTCCACGCCAAGAAGATGATGTACAACCATCCCAAAGACTGGGACGCTCTGATGAGCAAACTGGTTGCCGTGACCAGCGCGTATTCGGCGGAGCAAGTGCGTGCTGGGGCGGATGTGATCCAGATCTTCGATAGTTGGGTGGGATGCCTCAGCGTGGAAGACTATCGCCGATACGTTCTTCCGCATGTCACGGGCATGGTGAAGCAGTTGCAGAAAACTGGCGTGCCTGTCATTTACTTTGGGACGGATAGCGCCACGCTTCTGCCGGCAATGAAAGAAACGGGAGCCGACGTGATTGGGCTCGACTGGCGCATTCCGCTCGACGAAGGCTGGGAACGGCTCAAACACAAATCGGCCGTGCAGGGAAATCTCGATCCTGTGCTGCTCTTTGCCGATTGGAAAGAATTGAAATCCCGGGCAGAAGACATCCTGCGCCTCGCTGCCGGACGGGCCGGTCATATTTTCAATCTCGGTCACGGCATTCTGCCGGAGACGCCGGTCGATAACGTGAAGAATCTCGCCCGCTTCGTGCAGGAATATTCGGGAGTTGAAAGCCGTCGTTCATGACTCGTGTCGCCATCGTCGGCGGCGGTATTTCCGGCCTTGCAGCCGCTTACGAGTGCGAGCAACGAATTCGCTCCGGAGTTGATCTGGAGTACACCCTCTATGAATCTTCTTCCCGCCTCGGTGGAGTCCTCCGCACAGAGAACGTCGATGGCTGCATCGTCGAGGCTGGTCCGGATTCCTTCGTAAGCGAGAAGCCCTGGGCCGCCGACTTGTGCCGCTCGATCGGGCTGGGCGACCAGCTCATTGGCTCCAATGATGCTGACCGCAAGACTTACATTCTGACTCGCGGCCGGCTCGTGGAGATGCCCGACGGCCTGATGTTTATGGTCCCGACGAAGATTCTGCCCACAGGTTTTTCGTCGCTGTTTTCGTGGAAGACGAAATTGCGCATGACCCAAGAGTTGTTTCATCCGCCGCAAGCGGTCGATCACGACGAGTCGGTGGCGGCTTTCGTCGAGCGACATTATGGAAGCGAGATGGTGGATCGTCTTGCCGATCCTCTGCTTTCCGGCGTCTACGGTGGAGAAGCGGCCAGCCTCAGTGTGCGCGCGGTGCTGCCGCGGTTTGCGGAGATGGAGCGGACGCACGGCAGTCTAGGACGCGCCATGCTTGCGGCACGTAAGAAAATGTCATCCGGCCCGCACAAGGCAGCGCCGTCACTCTTCACCTCATTGAAGAACGGAATGCAGCATCTTGCGGAGAGCGTGTCTGCGGAGCTCACTCGCGGATCCTTTCTGATGAACACTCCTGTGCAGGCAATTCAGGCCGAAGCTGGCGGCTGGGTTGTCTCTGCCGGATTCAATTCAGATCAATTCGATCGCGTCATCCTCGCTCTTCCGGCATCCGCCGCGGCCGCTATACTTCGGATGGCCAGTTCGGAGTTGTCTGCCGAACTCGCTTCCATCCAATACAGCTCTTCGATCACGGTAGGCTTGGGGTACGATCGCAAGGTTCGCCAATCGCTGCCTCCGGGCTTCGGGTTTCTGGTTCCACGGAGCGAGGGGAAGCTCCTGCTGGCGGCAACGTTTGTGCACAATAAATTTCCGCACCGTGCCCCGGAAAACCTCGCTTTGCTGCGTTGCTTTTTTGCTGGATCGAATGCGGAGAATGTCTGGCCCATGTCGGACGATCGAATCGTTGGCATCGTGCGCAATGAATTGCAGCAGATTCTAGGGATGCGCGCGGAGCCTCAGTTTGCCCGCGTGTATAAATGGAAATCTGCGATGGCGCAGTATGGTGTGGGACATCTCGATCGGCTGGAGCGAATTGAACGCTTGAAGAAGCAGTTACCTGGATTGGCTCTCGCGGGCAACGGGTTTCGCGGCATTGGAGTGCCCGATTGCGTTCGTTCCGGCCGGGAAGCAGCAGCACTGGCGGCCGCATAGGTGGCTC
>Ga0209624_10000740_pt1 | contig 28270 bp, 24 predicted proteins | sample JacPinW_OM2H0_O1_FD_188565 | JGI IMG/M metagenome (GOLD analysis project Ga0209624, IMG submission 188565) | Forest soil microbial communities from Algoma, Ontario, Canada - Jack Pine, Ontario site 1_JW_OM2H0_O1 (SPAdes) (version 2) | ecosystem: Environmental > Terrestrial > Soil > Boreal...
TCGGTCACGGTGGCCGATGGCCGCTCCACCGCGAGCTCCTCGGGCGGGTTTACCTTGATCTCCGGCAGCACCTCGAAGTGCGCGGCGTACTTCAGGTCCGACGCAGGTCCAAGCGCGATCGGTTCGATGCGCGGCCCGGCGGCGGGGCGCAGATTGCGTTCGTTCACCGCCTGGGCGAAGGAGGTGCGCATCAGCTCGTTCACGACCTCCGCGCGCACCTGCTCGCCGAACTGCTTGCTGATCACCGCCAGCGGCGCCTTGCCCGGGCGGAATCCCTTCAGGCGCGCCGTGCGCGACAGGCGCTTAAGCCGCTGCTGCACTTCCTGGTCCACCTCGGTGGCAGGCACGGCCACTTCCAGACGCCGCGAGAGGCCTCCGGTGTCAGCCAGTGAGACTTCCTTCAATTTCACAATCCTCGGCTCGTCCTGAGACCCTTGGGTAGCAGAGTCTTCAAGTTATTGATCTGAATTGGAATAATGGTGCGAAAGGAGAGACTCGAACTCTCACGGGTTTCCCCACTGGATCCTAAGTCCAGCGCGTCTGCCAGTTCCGCCACTTTCGCACGGGCCGTGCGCAAACAACGCTGGTGCGCCGCGTCCAGCGGCCGCGCGCTAAGAGTCGATTCATTATAACTGATGCCGCGCCGCTGGCCGCCTGGCACCGGCTCAACCGGGCGGCCCGGCGGCGGCAAACGCCTCCCGGGGGCGCGCAGCGCCGGTATAGTCGCGGGCTCTGACCATAATCCTGCGCCGCTGCGGCGAGGGCGCTAATCATCTCGTCCAGGAGACCAACGTGAAAAAAACCATCCTGCTGCTGCTGGCGTCGCTGCTGATGAGCACCACGACCGTGACGCGGGCCGATGACGAGCACGCCTACACTGAGGGTCCGGTGCTGACCGTGTCGTTCGTGCGCACCGAGCCCGGCATGTTCGACGAGTACATGCGCTATCTGTCGAAGACTTACAAACACGTCATGGAGGAATACAAGAAGCAGGGGATCATCGTGGACTACGCCATCTACCAGGCGCGGCCCCGCGATGCACAGGACGCGGATGTCATTCTGACGGTGACCTACCGGAACATGGCAGCGCTCGATAACCTGCAGGCCCGCACTGATCCGGTGATCCGCGAGGTTTTCGGCTCGCTGTCCCAGGCGGCCTCTTCGTCGGCCGATCGGGGCAAGCTGCGCAAGGATGTTGGCAGCCAGGTCGTGCGGCAGCTGATCCTAAAATAAGGCGCCGGCAAGCGCCGGGCACTGAGTAAAGGCGCTGGAAGAGATTGAGCGCTGCGGCGCTTCTTGGGCTCAGTATCGGGCGCTTCTTCGCGGCCCCTCAACTTCACCGTTGGACATCGCTCGGGAATGCTGTGCCAAGTAAGGTCGTTATGGCTCGCATCGACGGCGCGGTGGATGACGCGCTGACCATTCTTCAGAAGCAGAAATACGCCACTCTCGTCGTGCTCCCTGCGTCGCGCACTCGCAACCTCAAAGGCTCCAAAGCCTTGCTGACGACCTATCGAGATAATCTCTCCGACGGACAACTTCGGGTGGTCGTTCAGGGAGTAGCTCCTGGGCTTGGGGGCATCTACCACTACATACGTGCAGGGGGCTTCACCATCACTCCGGGTGGCACCGTCGTCATGTTGTCGCCAGAACAGCTTTGGGACTTTACTTAGCGATGTCTAACCATCGCTGGAGCGGTCCGCGAGGCGCTTGGGGTGCGCGCCGCGAGCGCCGGAAGAGAGTGTGCGCTCGCGTTGCGCTGGAGTGCGCCTGCGCAGCCGCTCAGCGGAAGCTGACGTAATGATGCTTCGCGAGGTGGGCGTAGACTCCAAGCGCAATCGACCACATGCCCTGTGCAGTTAAATTGCATCGATGACGACTCCAGATTTCACTCACTCCGTTTGCGAACCGAGGTGGCACCGAGGTGGCGGCCGGCGCCAAGTCCCAGGCGTGAAACCCTGAGGAGGTGCTGAATGAAAAGCGTTGCTAGTTCTGTTTCTTGCGGCTGCGCTCTGCGCATGTACGCCGAGTATTGTCATGAAGAACGCGAAGACCGGACAGGTTGCAGTCTGTAAGGGAGGGTGCGCTGCGGGAGGGTTGGCAGGGATTCCCTGCCGCAATCTCCAGCGCCAATGTGTTGACGACTTTCAGAAGGCTGGTTACGAGCGACAACCGTAAACGACGTAACGCCCGCTAGTCGCGCCACGAGGAAGATCCAAGTGAGTGCGGGTGTCAGTGCTGGGAGGCTGGTCTGTGGAAAAAACTCGCATACGCTATTGAATTGGTGGGCCGTGTAGGGATCGAACCTACGACCAAGAGATTAAGAGTCTCCTGCTCTACCAGCTGAGCTAACGGCCCTGGATCTTGGGGTGGACGATGGGACTCGAACCCACGACAACCGGGATCACAACCCGGGGCTCTACCAACTGAGCTACGTCCACCGTCCGTCCCCCGTCGCGGCTGGCGTGCCCGGCAGGACTTGAACCTGCGACCCTCGGCTTAGAAGGCCGATGCTCTATCCGCCTGAGCTACGGGCACGACTCGAATGCGCCTTCGGCCGGCCCCACCCGCACGGGGGCCGCGATCATACGTAAGTGCCTTAACGAGCGTCAATTTCCGCATCACGCGCGCGCACGGCCTCAGGCACGCCCGCAGGTCCCCGTGGGGCGCGCTATCGGGACGTCGCTTTTGTTACACTTTGGTGACCTCTTCCCGTCGCCGAGCATCCATGAATTCGACGCCAAGCGCCCGCGTGCTGCAGGAGGGCGGCAGCGCAGATGCCAAGGCCGTGGCCGCGCCGCCGCCGGGTGCGCACGGGCTGCAGGACGACTGCCTCATCAGCGCAAGCCAGTTGGCGATCGCGGAGCTGCAGCGTCTGCTGGCGCTGTGGCTCGCCCACGAACCCGGCGCGCGCCTCGGCGAGGATCCCGAGGAGTTGCACCAGCTGCGCGTCACGGCGCGGCGCATCGATGCGACGCTCGGCCTGTTCAAGCGCCAGCTGCCACCGACGCTGGTGAGCGCGCGTCGCGCCACCAAGGTGGTGCTGCGCACGCTCGGGACGGCGCGCGACCTGGACGTGCAGCTAAGCGTACTGCAGCGCTACTGCGCGCGGCTCCCCGAGAAGGAGGGCGCGGCGGCGGAGCCGCTGCGCGCACACCTGGAGACAGAGCGCGATCGCGCGCGCCGGCGCATGCTGCGCGGGCTCGACTCCGAGCCCACGCGGCGCTGGCTGCAGACGCTGACGGCGGCCGGCGATGAGCCTGCCGAGCACCTGCCGGCGGACAGCGCTGCAACGGTGCTGGCTGCGCGCGTCGGCCGGCGCTTTCGCAAGCTGCGCAAATCGGTCCAGCGACTGCGCCCGCGCTCCACGATGGACGATTATCACCGGGTACGGCGGCGCGCCAAGCAGCTGCGCTATGCCATCGAGTGCGGCAGCGTCATGCTGGGGAAACCTGCCGATGACATGCTCAAGGCATTGCGCCGGCTGCAGGACAAGCTTGGCGCGCAACAGGACGCGTACATGGCACAACAGCGCCTCGCGGCCCTGGCCGCCGAGCCGGCCGGGGCACTGCCGCCGGCCACCCTGTTCTTCATGGGTCGCCTCGCCGAGCATCACGCGGTCGTCACGTTGCAGACGCGCCGCACGCTGACCCGTTCGTGGCGCAAGGTGCGTGGTCGTCGCTGGAAGGCGTTGCGTGCGCGGCTCGGCCCGCTGCACGCCGGCGCCGCAACGCTGAACGCCGCGATCGCGCCGGCGCCGTCCGTGCCGCTGCCGGCGGAAATCGCCGCCGGCCGCCGACCCGAGCCCGAGCTGCGCACGCTCAAGCACTGAGGGCCCTTAGCTCCCCATGGAGCTGCTCATCGTCCGCCACGCCATCGCCAGCGAGCGCAACGCGCAGCGCTGGCCCGACGATGCCGCACGGCCACTGTCAGCGCGTGGAGTGGCGCGCGCGCGGCGCGCCGCGGCGGGCCTGCGACGCATCGTGCCGCGCCCGGCGAGCGTGCTGACGAGTCCGCTGGAGCGTGCCCGGCAGACCGCCGCGCTGCTCGCGCAGTTCGCTGCCTGGCCGCGGGCTGCGGAGTGCGCACTGCTGCGTCCCGGAGCCTCTCCCGAGGCACTGCTGGCGCTGCTCGCGCGCCAGCGCGCGCGCACGGTGGCGGTCATCGGCCATCAGCCGCATCTCGGCGGGCTGCTGGCGACGTGTCTTGCCGGCAACCCGGCCGGCCGCAGGTTCCGGCTGCGCAAGATGGGGGTGGCGCTGGTCAGCTTCCGCGCCGCGGTGCGGCCTGGCCAGGGCGAGCTGGTCGCGTTGCTGCCGCCGAAGCTGTTACGCGCCGCGCGCACGCTGCCCGCCGCACGCTGACGGTGCGCTTCAGTGCGCTCCGGCGGCGGCCCCTGCCCCGCCCTGGCCGCGCACCGGGTGTGCCAGCCACACCAGCAGCGTCAGTGCGAGGAACATGAGGCCGGAAACGTAGAAGATATCGTTCGCCGACAGCATGAACGCCTGGGAATCGACCAGACGGTTGACCAGCGCGTAGCTCTGGTCGGTCCCCATGCCGCTCGCATGCAGATTGCCGAGCGCCTGCGCGGCGACGGGGTCCTGCGGTGTCAGCCGCTCGACGAGCTGCGCATGGTGCAGCGTGGCACGCCGATCCCATACGGTAGTGGTGATCGAGGTGCCGAATGAGCCGGCGGTGATGCGCGCGAAGTTGAACAGCCCGGAGGCGTTCGGGATGCGGTCCGGCGGCAGCCCCGAGAGTGAGATCGACACCAGCGGGATGAAGAACGCCGCCATCCCGGCGCCCTGGATCACGGTGGGCAGCATCAGCGTGCCGATGGTGGCGTCGGTGTTGAAATGCGCGCGCATGAACAGCACCAGCGCAAACACCGTGAACGAGATGGTGACCATGATGCGCGGGTCGACGCGGTCGTTGAGGCGCCCTACCACCGGACTGAGCACGATGGCGAGTAGGCCCACCGGTGCCAATACCTCGCCGGCAAGGGTCGCGGTGTACCCCATGTACTGCTGCAGCCACAGCGGCAGCAGCACCACGTTGCCGAAGAACAGCCCGTAGGCGAACAGCATCGCCACGGTGGCGACCGAGAAATTGCGCGAGCGGAACAGCGACAGGTCGACGATCGGGTGCTCCTCGGTCAGCTCCCAGATCAGGAACACCGCGAACCCCACCACCGCCAGGCAGGCGAGCGTCACGATGAAGCCGGAATTGAACCAGTCCAGGTCCTTGCCCTTGTCGAGCATCACCTGCATGGAGCCGACCCACAGCATGAGCAGGCCGAGCCCGACCGCGTCCACGGGCACCTTGGCGGTGGCCGACTCGCGGCGGTGATAGATCGCCCAGGTGGCGAGTACCGCACCGATCCCCACCGGGATGTTGATGTAGAAGATCCACGGCCAGGAGATGTTGTCGGTGATCCAGCCGCCGAGCACCGGGCCCACCACCGGCGCCACCAGCGTGGTGATCGACCACATCGCCAGCGCCGTGCCGGCACGGTTGCGCGGATAACTCGACAGCAGCAGCGCCTGCGACAGCGGGATCATCGGGCCGGCGACCGCCCCCTGCAGCACGCGGGCCAGGATCAGCAGCGACAGGGTCGGCGCCAGCGCGCACAGGAAGGAGGCGATGACGAACAACACCACCGAGGTAGTGAACAGGCGCACTTGCCCGAAGCGGCGCGTCAGCCAGCCGGTGAGCGGCAGCGAGATGGCGTTGGCAACGCCGAAGGAGGTGATCACCCAGGTGCCCTGGTCGGGCGAGACGCCCAGGTCGCCGGCGATGGCAGGCAGCGACACGTTGGCGATCGAGGTGTCGAGCACGTTCATGAACGTGGCAAGCGACAGTGCGATCGTGCCGAACACGAGCTGCGCGCCGACCAGCGGTTGCAGGCCAGCCGGCGCCCCGCCGGGAGCACCCGGGGTCGGCGGCTTGTCAGGATCCGGGGTCGCCATCACTGCGCCGCGCGGCACGCGCTCCGTCAATGCAGCCGTTGGCTCGCGGCGGGTGCCCCCGCCAGCAGCGGCGCCGGCGCACGCTGCGACGCCAGCGCCCGCGCCGACTGCGGCTCGTTGGCCGCGATGATAGCCTGCACCCGCGCCGCGGCGTACGTATCGCTCGCCTCGAACACCGGCGTGGACCAGCTGGCGGCAACGCTCGCCAGTTGTGGCAGACGCGCATCCCCTGCCCCGTCGTGCACGTCCACGTCGGCCTTCATCGACAGGCCGATCTGCAGCGGGTGACTGGCAATCTCGCGCGGCTCGAGCGCAATGCGCACCGGCACGCGCTGCACGATCTTGATCCAGTTGCCGGTGGCGTTCTGCGCCGGCAGCAGCGCGAAGGCCGAGCCGGTGCCGGCGCCGAAGCCGGCGACCTTGCCGTGATAGACGACGTGCGTGCCGTAAAGATCCGCCGTGAGCTGCACCGGCTGGCCGAGGCGCATGCGCGCGAGCTGCGGCTCCTTGAAGTTCGCGTCCACCCACACCTGATCGAGCGGCACCACCGCCATCAGCGCAGTACCCGGGCTCACGCGCTGCCCGAGCTGCACGCTGCGCCGCGCCACGAACCCAGTCACCGGCGCCGGCAAGTCGGTGCGTGCCAGCGTCAGGTAGGCGTTGCGCACCGCGGCAGCCGCATCGCGTACCTGCGGGTGGTCCTCGAGGGTCGTGCCGTCAACGCGCGCGCGGGTGGCGGCAAGCTGCTGCCGCGCCGCGAGCAGTGCTGCCTGCGCGGCCTTGACCGCGTCGAGCGCGTGCTGCAGCTCCTCGCCCGAGACCGCGCCGGAGCTGCCGAGGCGCTGGCGCCTGGCGAGATCGCTCTGCGCCGCCTGCAGATCGGTCGTGCGCTGCTGCGCGGCTGCCTCGAGCTGGGCGCTGGTAGCGTAGAGGTTGCGCACGTCACGCACGGTGCGCGCCAGCTGCGCTTCCGCCTGGTCGAGTGCCACGCGCGCATCGGCCTGGTCGAGCCGCACCAGCGACTGGCCGGCCTTGACGAACTGCGTGTCGTCCGCGCCGATGGCGATCACCGTGCCGGAGATCTGCGGGGTGATCTGCACCACGTTGCCGCCGACGTAGGCATCGTCGGTGCTCTGCGTGTAGCGCAGCACCTTCGCCCAGTAGACGCCCCACGTGCCGCCGGCGACCAGCACCACCGCCAGCAGCATGCCCAGCCAGCGCCAGCGCCGGCGCAGCCTTGATGTCCCGTTATTAGCGTTGCTCATGCTCGTGTGTCCGTTTGCGCCGGCAGATGGCTGCCTGCTCTGTCGCTGCCGCGGCGGATAATGCCCAGGCAGTTATCAGTCCAAAAAAATTCCGCTCCTCAGGCGCTCGCCCGTGCCGGCGCCGCGTGGGCGTTTTCCAGCATGCGGTTGAGGAGCGCCTCCAGCTGCCGCGCTTCGTTGCGCGTGAACCCGCGCAGGAAGCGGTTGGCCACCTGCATGGAGATCTCGCGCATGCGCGGATACGACGCGCGCCCCTCCTCGGTCAGCTCCAGGTTCACCAGGCGCCGGTCATGGGCGCTGCGGGTGCGCCGGATGAGGCCTTTCGCCTCGAGCCGATCGAGCATGCGCGTCATCGCCCCTGCGTCGTACGAGATGCCCTTGCAGAGGTCGGCCGCCGACTTCGCGCCCTCGGGGCCGGCGAGGTTGGCGACCACGATGTACTGTGCCGCACTCATCTCCAGCGGCGCGAGGCGCTTGTCGGCAGCCAGCTCGCGGTCGATCGCCGCCAGCATCTCCACGCGCACCCGACTCAGCAACGCGCCGAGGCTCCGGCAGGGTTGATAGGTCGCGGCGTCGTAAATGTCACCCATAGGCTCGCTCCTGAAAATCTCCCGTTCGGGGGACAGGCACTCTCCCCTTTCGTCGCGCCCTAATTTACTTGCCTAGGCTGTCATTGTCAAGGCTTTCATTGTCACGGCAGTCCCGCAACCTTTCTGCAAGGTGCGTGACCCGCTGCTGTCATACGTCGCGGGCATCATCCCGCGGGTCGACGTGTGGAAACGGCCATGTCACAGGTACGACGCAGATGTCCCAGGCACCGACCATCCGGCGCTGGAGAGCAGCCCTGACCCAGGCAGCCCGGCAGACCCTGAGCGCTCGCTGGCGCAGCACCCTCGAGGCGCTCGAGACGGCGCGCGCGGAGTACCGCGTGCTGCGCGCCGCGGCAGCGACCGACGTGCGCGCCGTGCGCAAGGCCGCACAGCGCCTGCACGACCTCGAGCAGCTGCGCGCGGTACTGTCGCGCGAGCTGCACGCCGGCGGTTGAGACGAAGGACCCACCGACAAGCGCAGCTTTTTTCCGCGCACACTCGCGTACCCCGGGGCGGCCATCAGCCGCCCCAATTTTTTTAGTGCCTCGCCTGTCCAGACTTGTAGGCAACCCGTGCCGCAAGTTGAAAGCGCCCGCGAAGTTGCGGGCGCTTCCGTATCATCGACGCGGGTCGATCAGCTCTTGCGTGTCCGGCGCGCGCGGGCCAGGCCCGCGAGGGCACAATGGTGGGCCCCTACTCGCGGGGCGGTGCTTGAACGCAGCGAACCGAAGGAGCATCGGCTCCGGAAGCCCGGGCTGAGCCTATAGGTGCTTGTTTCAGGTAATCGTCACGGGCGCACTCCAGCTGCCACGCGGTCTCGCAGATCACATGAAATCGGAGCGTCTGTAGGGTTCCGTTAACGAGTGCCTCCACCTCGAGTTCTACTTCAGACGGCAGGATCGTTTTGTCGCACAAAGCGCAGAGCTCCCCGGTCCCATTACCACCCCATAGCGTCGAGCGCACTTTGCGGGGAAGGTGCCCTTTAGATATGCGTTCGCGCGCGATGGGGCGCAGTGCTAATTCAAATTGGGTTAGCGGCATGGCGTCTGTGCCGAGCAGTTAGAGAGTCGTTTTCGATCTGCGAATCCTACGGTCGGGCATTCGCGGCGCTCTGTACGGTATCGCACAGAAGTGTGCGGTAGGTTACATAATGCAACCCTAGCGGGGGTTTTTCGGCAGCGACGCCGGGCGCGTGGAGTGCGCTCCGAACCCTTCGACGCTTAAGTGTCACCTATGTGTCCGGTATAGCGCGTTACCTATGTGACCGGAACGGACCGATTTTATTGGTCGGGGCAGAGGGATTTGAACCCCCGACCCTCTGCTCCCAAAGCAGATGCGCTACCAGACTGCGCCATGCCCCGTGCCGAAGAACCACCGCAGAAGCGTTGGGTCCGTGATCGTAACAGCTTCGCCCCGGCGCACAACCTTAGCGCCGATGCGCAGCAGGCAAGCGCTGACGGCTAGGCGCGGCGCCAGCGCGTCTCCCCGCCCGGCTTGTCCTCGAGCAGGACGCCCGCTCCGGCGAGCTCATCGCGAATGCGGTCCGACTCCGCGAAGTTGCGGGCACGCCGGGCCGCGGCACGCGCGGCGATGCGCGCTTCCACCTCGGCATCGCTGAGCGGCGTGGCGGCGCGATCCGGCGGCGGCGCGCGCCGCTCACCCTCGCCGTCCCCGGCCGGCGCCAGCTGCGCCGCGGCGGTGGGTCTGGCAAGCCTGAACCACTCCCCCGGCGCGCGCGTAAGCAGGCCGAGCACACGGCCGAGCGAGGTCAGCTCGGCGGCCAGCGCCGCGGCGCGCGGCTGATCGCCCGCATCACGGGCGGAGTTCGCCTCGCGCGCGAGCGTCTGCAGCACAGCGATGGCTTCCGGGGTGTTGAAGTCATCGTCCATGGTCTCGTGGAAGCGCGCCGTGGCCTCGCCCGCCGCGGCCGCCGCGGCCGGCGGCAGGTCGCGCAGCGCGGTGTACAGGCGGCCGAGTGCGGCGTCTGCCTGCTCGAGCTGCGCGGGGGCGTAGTTGATCGGCCCGCGATAGTGGCTGGCGAGCATGAAGTAGCGCAGCACTTCCGGATGACGCAGCGTCGGCAGCAGTTCGCGCAGCGTGAAGAAGTTGCCGAGCGACTTGGACATCTTCTCCTCGTCGACGTTGACGAAGCCGTTGTGCATCCACAGGTTGACGAAGCGGTCGCCGGTTGCGGCACACGACTGGGCAATCTCGTTCTCGTGGTGCGGGAACTTCAGGTCGAGCCCGCCGCCGTGCAGGTCGAAGTGCGTGCCGAGCAGCGCGGTGGACATGGCGGAGCACTCGATGTGCCAGCCGGGACGGCCCTTGCCCCAGGGCGAGTCCCAGGCCGGCTCGCCGGGCTTGGCCTGCTTCCACAGCACGAAATCGAGCGGATCGTGCTTGGCCTCGTCCACTTCCACGCGCGCCCCGGCGCGCAGGTCGCTGAGGCGCTTGCCGGAGAGCCGGCCGTAGCCGGCGAAGCGCGCCACCGCGTACAGCACATCGCCGTCCGCCGCGACGTACGCGTAACCGCGCTCGAGCAGCCGACTCACCATGGCGATGATCTGCGGCACGTAGTCGGTAGCGCGCGGCTCGTGGTCGGGCTCGGCGAGCCCGAGGCGTGCACAGTCCTCGTGCATCGCATCGATGAAGCGCTGCGTCAAAGCGCCGATTGGCTCGTCGTTGTGTGCCGCGCGGCGGATGATCTTGTCGTCGATGTCGGTGATGTTGCGCACGTAGGTGAGGCGATAGCCGCGGTGGCGCAGGTAGCGCGTCACCATGTCGAACACCAGCAGCATGCGCGCATGGCCGATGTGCACGTAGTCGTACACGGTGAGGCCGCACACGTACATGCGCAGCTCCCCCGGCGTGATCGGCTGCAGCGGCTCCTTGGCGCCGCTGAGTGAGTTGTGGATGCGGATCATGCGAAGCGCGCCAGGCGCTCGCGGGCCTTGCCGGCGGGCATGGCGCGCAGCAGCGGCGCGAGCTCCGGTCCGTGCGAGCGGCCGGTGAGCGCGACGCGCAGCGGCATGTACAGCTCCGCGCCCTTGCGCCCGGTGGCCGCGCGCACCGCGCCGGCGATCGCCGCCAGGTCGTGTCCATCCTGCGCCGCCGCCGCCGCCGCCGCCGAGAAGTAGCGCGCCCCCGCTGCGCGTACCAGCTCCACGGCCGACGGCTCGAGCGGCGGCGGTGCACCGAACACGATCTCGACCCACGGCCCGGCGTCCTCCGGGAGCAGCAGGTTCGGCAGCACCGCCGTGACGAAATTGTCGGTGGCACGCGCATCGAGCCCTGGCGGCAGGATCGGCGCGAGCCAGCGCCGCGCGTTCTCGAGGCTCAGCCGGTGCACCGCCTCCTTCTGCCAGCCCTGCAGCTGCTGCTCGTCGAAGCGTGCCGGCGCGCGCCCCAGGTGCGCCGGGTCGAAGGCACGCGCCATGTCGTCCAGGCCGAGCAACCCGTGCAGCGGCGTCGAATGACCGAGCCGGAACAGGTGATTGACGATCGCCGCCGGGAGATAGCCGCGCTCGCGGTAGTCGCGCACGCTGGCAGCGCCGTGCCGCTTGGAGAGCGGCGCCCCGTCGGCGCCCAGTATCAGGCCGATATGCCCGTAGCGCGGCGCGGGCAGCCCGAGCGCGGCGAGAATCAGCAGCTGGCGCGGCGTATTCGCCAGGTGATCCTCGCCGCGCAGTGCGTGCGTCACCCCCATGCAGGCATCGTCCACCGCGTTGGCGAAGAAGAAGGCCGCGGAGCCGTCGGCGCGGCGCACCACGAAGTCGCCGATGTCGTCGCTGAGGAAACTCTGCGGCCCGTGCACGAAGTCATTGAAGCTGATGCGCTCGCCGCCCGGCACCCGAAAGCGCAGCGTCGCCGGCTGACCGGCGCTGAGGCGCGCGGCGCGCTCTTCCGCCGGCAGCTCGCGGCAGGTGCCGGCGTAACGCGGCGCCGTCGCGGCGCTGAGCTGCGCGCGGCGCGCCAGCGACAGCTCGAGCGGCGTGCAGAAGCACGGGTACACGCGGCCGGCTTCCTCCAGATGCAGGAAGTAGCGGGCATAGAGCGCGGCGCGCTGCGACTGGCGGTACGGTCCGCGCCCGTCCTCGCGGTCCGGGCCGGCATCCCAGTCGAGGCCGAGCCAGCGCAGCTCTTCGAGCAGCGCGGCCGTGTGCGCTTCGAGACTGCGCTCGCTGTCGGTATCCTCGATGCGCAGCAGGAAGCGGCCGCCGCCGTGGCGCGCCAGCAGCTGGTTGAACAGGGCGGTGCGCGCATTCCCGAGGTGCAGCTCGCCGGTGGGGCTCGGAGCGAAGCGGGTCACCCACGGCCCCGCCGCCGCCGGCGCGCTCGTGCTGGTGACCGGAGGGCTCGCACTCATCGGCCCATGTTACGGGACCGGCCGAATCTCAACAAAGGCGCGGCGCGCGCCGCGTGCTATAGAATTCGCGGCCGGCGCACGTGCCGGCCACGACCAGCGGAGGATCGATGCGCATTCAGTCCCGGACCCGGCTTGCCTTGTTCGCCGCGGTGCTGCTCACCGCCGTACTGCCCGCAGGCGCAGCCGCCGCGGACGTCCCCGCAGCCACGCCACCCGCCCCACCGGCCGCCGCGCCGGCCGCCACGCAGGTGAGGGTCACCACCAATATGGGTGAGTTCGTGATCGAGGTGCGCACCGATCGCGCACCGATCACCGCGGCCAACTTCCTGCGCTACGTGCGCGAGGGCTTCTACAGCAACACCCTGTTCCACCGCGTCATCGCCAACTTCGTCATCCAGGGCGGCGGCCACGACGCCACCACCCAGAACCTTAAACCGACGCATGAGAGCGTCTTCAACGAGTCGGGCAACGGGCTGCAGAACAAGCGCGGCGCAGTGGGGCTGGCCCGCGGCGAGCCGCCGCATTCGGGCAATGCGCAGTTCTACGTCAACCTGGTCGACAACCCGGACCTCGACCCGGTGGCCACCCGCTGGGGCTATTGTGTCTTCGGCCGCGTGGTGGCCGGCATGGACGTGATCGATCGCATCGGCGAGACGCCCACCGGGGCGGTCGGAGCGTGGAAGAGCGATGCGCCGCTGAAGCCCGTCATCATCCAGAAGATGGAGATCGTCGAAGCGGGGGCGACCAGCGCCGTCGCGCCGGTGACGCCGGTGGCGACGCCGCAGCAGAACACCATTCTCTCGCCCAAGTGAGCCGATGGCGCGGCTGTTCGTCTCGGACGTGCACCTGGACGCCGGCCGCGCCGCAGCCACCGGACAGTTCCTGGAGTTTCTCGCCAGCGAGGCCCGCGGCGCGCAGGCACTGTACATCCTCGGCGACCTGTTCGAGGCGTGGGTCGGCGACGATGACCGCGAGCCGGCCAACGATGAGGTCTGCCGGGCGCTGCGCGCGCTCGCCGCGAGCGGCGTGGCGTGCTTCGCGCTGCACGGCAACCGTGATTTCCTGCTCGGTGCCGGGTTCTGCGAGCGCAGCGGTTGCCATCTGCTCCCCGACCCGGTGATCGCGCAGCTCGACGGCGAGCGCGTGCTGCTCACGCACGGTGATGCGCTGTGCACCGACGATCACGCCTACCAGGAACTGCGTAGCATCGTGCGCTCGCCCGCCTGGCAGCGGCGCTTCCTGGCGCTGCCGCGCAGCTCTCGCGAGTTGCTGGCGGACGAGGCGCGCGCCGGCAGCCGGCGGCACACCGCGCGCACCGTGCCCAACATCATGGATGTGAACCCGGCGGCGGTCGCCGCGGCGTTCCGTGCGGCGCGCGTGCGGCGCATGATTCACGGCCACACCCACCGCCCGGGCGTGCACGACGGCACGATCGACGGCGCGGCGGTGCAGCGCATCGTGCTCGGCGCCTGGTACGAGCAGGGAAGTTACCTGCGCTTGGAGCGCGGCAGCTATCAGCTGCGCGAGCTGCCGCGCTAAAGGCAGCGCGCAGCGACGGGAGCTTCGCGTCCCGCCGCTGCGGCGCCTGGCGGGGGGAGCCTCAGCCCTGCGCGGCGGGCGCTGCTGCGGCCGCCGGCGGCGGACCGTGGTGGTGGTGGAAGCGCCCGTGCATTGACTTCTGCAGGACCTGGAATTTCTTCAGCTGCAGCGCCGACAGTACCGGCGTCAGCTGCTGCAGCGTCTCCTGCTGGATCTGCTGGTGCAGCGCCTTCATTTGCGTCCAGTCCGGCTTGGTGCCCGAGGCCTTGGCCTGCTCGAAGGCCGTCTGCATCTTGGCGTGCTCTGCCTGCAGGACGGTCTGCACCTGTGCCTTCTGCGCGGCGGTCAGGTCCAGCAGCGTGGCGAGGTCGTCCATGTGCTGCGCCTGGCGCGCGGACGCTGCGGCCGGGGTCGGGCTTTGCGCAAACGCTGCGCCGGCACACAGCAGCGACAGTGCGAGAATCGTGGCTTTCATCAACAGTCTCCTCGCGGAAGGGGGTCAGGGGGTTTCCGCGTTTCGTGTCCGAACCCTACCGGCGGCGGCCCTGCGCCGCGGTGAACAATCGTTAACGAGTGTGCGCCGGGCCTGCCGGTGGCGCTGCTCGGGCCCATCCTGTCATATCACGGCCGCCGCGGCAGCCGTAGGGTCGCCTCCAGCCCGCCGGCAGGCAGGTTGGCGACGCTGAGCGTGCCGCCGTGTGCCTGTGCGATGTCCCGCGCGATCGACAGGCCGAGTCCGGTGCCGCCGCTGTCGCGGTTGCGCGAGGACTCCACGCGGTAGAAGGGCTCGAACACCCGCTCCAGCTCGTCCGGCGGGATTCCCGGGCCGCGGTCGCGGATGCGCACCACCAGCTCCTGCTCGCTGTCGGCGACACTGACCTCGGCGCAGGTGCCGAACTTGATGGCGTTGGCGATGAGATTGGTCAGGCAGCGCTTGAGCGCCTGCGCGCGGCCGGTGAACGGCCGCAGCGCTTGCCCGACCACGGTCACTTCCCCGCCCATGTCGGCGAACTCGGCGCGCAGCTGCGCGAGCAGCGCATCGATGTCGAGCGGCGCGGCGGGCTCGCCGTCGTCCAGGCCGCGGAACAGCGACAGCGCCTCGTGCACCATGCTCTCCATCTCGTCGAGCTCGCGGGAGATGCGCGCCTGCAGCGCCGGTTCGATCAGCGTCTCCACCTGCAGCCGCAGCCGCGTCAGCGGCGTCTTCAGGTCGTGCGACATCGCGGCGAGCACGCGCGTGCGGCTGTCGAGGTAGCGGCGCAAGCGATCCTGCATGGTGTTGAAGGCGCGCGCCGCATCGCGCAGCTCGCGCGCGCCGCGCTCCTGCAGTTGCGCCGGCCGCACCTGGCGGCCGACGCTGTCCGCGGCGCGCGCCAGCTCTGACAGCGGCCGGGTGATGTTGCGCGCCGCCGCGTACAGCACCACGACCAGCAGCAGCACCAGCAGCCCGAGGTTGAGGAACAGGTTGCGCGGCAGCGGCGCGCCTTCCGGCAGCCGCGTGATGCGGTAGGTGACGCTGTCGCCGTCAGCGAAGCGCACCGTGACGTCGTAGCGCTGCGCGCTCGACAGGTGCGCGGCCAGCTCGCGGGCCTCGTAGAACGGCACCGGGATGGGGATCGCCGGCAGCGGGGGCTGCGCGCTGGGCGTGATCTCCACCTCGTAGCCCGGGCCGAGCGCGCCGCGCAGCTGCTCCTTGAGCGTCTGCTCGAAATCCGACAGCAGCGGCAGGCGCACGAAACCGCGCTGGCCGTCGCGCACCGCCTCGCGACTGCCGGGCGGCTCGGGCGCATGCACGCGGTAGTGCCCGCGTGGCGCCATCAGCTCGGCGACGGCCTGCGAGCGCTCGGCGGGGGCCAGCGGTTGCAGCATCTGCGTAGTCTCGACGATGCGGCGTGTCCACTCACGCACGCTGCCCTGGAGCACGAAGCGCTCGCGCTCCTGGGCGATCAGCAGCAGTCCGGCCGCCTGCGCCACCAGTACCGCCGCCACCGTGGCCGCCAGCAGCCGGCCGAACAGCGATTGCGGCCATAACGACAGGCGCATGGCTCGCGATGCGCTTTCAGTCGCTCACGACATTGACGCCGATGACATACCCTTCGCCGTAGACGGTCTTGATGATCTGTGGCGCGCGGGCATCGTCGCCGAGGATCTGGCGCAGGCGGCTGACGCGCACATCGATGCTGCGGTCGAAGGGGTCGGCGTCACGTCCGCGCAGCAGCTCGGTGAGCTGCGCGCGCGTCAGCACGCGGTTGGCGGAAGCGAGCAGCACCGCCAGCAGGCGGTACTCGGCGCCGCTCAGCGGCACCTCCTTGCCGGCGCTGTCGGTGAGCGTGCGCGTGACGGTGTCGAGCCGCCAGCCGCCGAAGGAGAAGCCGCGCACGTTCTCCGGGCTCGGATCGCGCGGGGCATGCGCCGAGCGGCGCAGGATCGCCTTGATGCGCCCGAGCAGCTCGCGGGGATTGAAGGGCTTGGCGACGTAATCATCGGCGCCGAGCTCCAGTCCGATGATGCGGTCGACGTCCTCGCCGCGGGCGGTGAGCATGATGATCGGCAGCTGCGAGCGGCCGCGCAGCTCGCGACACAACGACAGGCCGTCCTCCCCGGGCAGCATCAGATCGAGCACCAGCAGGTCGACGTGCGAGCGCTCCAGTACCCGCCGCATCTCCTTGCCGTCGGGCACGGCGGTGGTGCGGAACTCGTGCTTCTCCAGATACTGCGCGAGCAGGCCGCGGATCTCACGGTCGTCGTCGACGATCAACAGATGGGGTCGTTCGGTCATGTGGGTCCTGCGGCAACAGTGCGAGGATACTGCCGCCAACAGACACCTGGCAGCGGTTTTGGTGCGCCCGCGTCCTGGCGGCTTCGCTGAGGAAGCGCGCGGCAGTTGTAACTAACTGTTGGCGAGCGGCCCGGAATGGAAGCGCAGCGCGCGATCCGGGGTGGTGGCCAGCTGTGCCTCGCGCGCGGCCAGCTGCCGCAGCCGCGCCTGCCACTCGTGCGGTGCGCAGGCGCGGGCGAAGCCTAAGTACAGCTCGAAGTGACGCGCTTCGGCGCTGCCGAGATTGGCGTACAGCCGCGCGAGCGGCGCGGCGAGCTGCGGCGCCAGCAGGCCGAAGCGCTCGGCCGAGCGTGCCTCGATCAGGGCGCTCACCAGCAGCAGATCGAGCTTGCGCCCGGGCTCGCCACTGCGCACCGCGCGGCGCAACTCGAGCGCGTAGCGACCGGGACGGGTGCGCGCAAAGGGCACGCCGAGCGCGCGCATGACGCCCGTCACCTGGGCGTAGTGGCGCAGCTCCTCGCGCGCCAGCTGCGCGAGCGCCAGGCTGAGCGGCACATCCTCCGGATAGGCGAACATCAGCGCGAGCGCCGTGGAAGCGGCTTTCTTCTCGCAGTTGGCGTGATCGAGCAGCAGCGCGTCGCGCTGCGCGAGCGCGTCCGCCACCCAGGCGAGCGGTGTCGGCGCGAGCAGGATCGCTGCGGCGCCCTGCGCCGCGATCGCGGGCGCGGCACTCGTCACGACTGCGCCCCGCGCGTCAGCCACTCCGACAACGTGGCGCGCAGCGCCGTGGCCGCCGGCAGCGCGCCGGCGAAGCGGTCCGCGGGGATCTTGGCGAGCAGCCGCTCGAGCACCGGCTGCACGGCGGCAAACTGCGCCGGCAATTGCGGCAGCGGCTCCTTGCGGTGCTTGTAGACGATCGCCATCGGGTTCTCGGCGCGATAAGGTTTCGCGCCGGTCAGCATCTCGAACAGGATGACCCCGAGGCTGTACAGGTCGCTGCGCTCATCGAGCTCTTCCGCGTGGCCCTGCTCGGGGCTCATGTAGTGCGGCGTGCCGAAGATGGTGCCGGTGTCGGTTATGTCGAGCGCCAGCGCCGCATCCTTCGACAGCCCGAAGTCGATCAGCGCGATGCTGCCGTCGGCGCGCAGCATGATGTTGCCGGGCTTGAGGTCGCGGTGCAGCACCCCGGCGGCGTGCACCGCCGCGAGCGCCTCGGCGATCGCGACTGCGAGCCGCAGCGCCTCGCGCGGCGCGAGGCCCGCGCGCATGCGCCGCCGCAGATCACCTTGCGCAAAGTATTCCATCACCAGCCAGGCGTGCTCGTCGCTCACGCCGAGGTCGTAGAAGCGCACGACCGCCGGGCAGTCGATGCGCTGGGCGATCTCGTACTCCTGCAGGAAGCGCCGGAAGGCGTCCACCGGCTGGTCCTCGTCCTGGCGGTCGCGGGCCACCTTGAGCGCCACCAGCGCTCCGGCGCGCTCGCTCTCGCCCACGTACAGGTCGCTGGTCACGCCGGCCGCCAGGCGGCGGATGCAGCGGTAGCCGCGGATGAAAGCGTCGCCGAAGCGCTGCGTGTCGCGACCCGCCACGCTGCTGCGCCAGATGGCGCGGGCGTGCGACTGGCGCCGCTCGGCGGCCGCCAGCACCTGCGCAAACGCTTCGTGGTCGAGATCCTCGTGACTGACCGAGAACGCCCCGAGCGCACCGAGCTCGCGCGTGAGACTCTCATCGCGCCCCTCGCACAGCAGCACGATCGGTGCAAAGCCGGCGCGCGCGGCGAGCTCGCGTGCCCAGTGCAGTCCGCGGCCGCCGGGCCATTGATTGGCGAGCAGCACCGCATCGAACCCCTGGGCCAGGAAATCCGCTGCCAGCGCGCCCTGGGACAGCGGGCTGTGCACCACCAGCTGCGCGTGCGGCCGCCACGCGGCGAGCCGCCGGCGGATGTGAGCGCAGCGCTGCGCGTCCTCATCGATCAGCAACAGGCGCATCTGTCGAGATTACAACACGCGCGTCCCGGCACCGGGAGGCTGCGCTACGGCGGCGCTGCGCTGCACCAGCTCCGCGGCGTCGGCCAGGGGAAGCTTCAGGCCGATCACCAGGTCGCCGACGTTGGTCCCGGTCGGACCGGTGTGCACCAGATCGCCGCTGGCCGCGAGTGCGCGCCCGGAGTCTGCCTCGCGCAGGCAGCGGTCGGGGTCGAGCTCAGCGAGGGTGAGCCGCGCACAGGTCTCGGCATCCACCAGCGCACCGGCATCGACGCTCACGCCGTCGCTGCCGTCGGTGCCGGCGGCCAGCAGCAGCAGCTCGCCGTGTCCGGCCAGCAGCCGCGCCGCGGCGAGCGCCAGGTGCTGGTTGCGGCCGCCGTGGCCGGGGTGCGGCGGCAGCTGCACGGTCGACTCCCCGCCCCATACGCACAGCTGCGCCGGCGTCAGCAGCAGCTCGTGGGCAAAGCGCGCCGCGAGGCGCGTGGCTTCGCCGGCGAAGCGCGCCGCCGGCGCGTGCACCGCCAGTCCCCACTGTGCGCCGCGGGTCGCGATCGCGCTGCGCGCATGGTCGACGCTCGCCACCACGCGCCGCTCGATGCGATCGCCGCCCGGCGCCGGCCCCATGAGGCCCGAACCGATGACCGCCGGATCGTCGTGCGGCACGTCCGATACAAACAGCGCCTGCGCTGCCCGTCCGTCCAGGCGCGCCGCCAACCGGCCGCCCTTGATGCGCGAGATCGCGCTGCGGCGTGCGTTGAACTCCCCGATGGCGACGTCCGCGGCGAGCGCCGCGCGGGTGAGTGCCTCCAGATCGGCGAGCATCGCGCCCGGCTGCAGCACCTCCACCAGCGCCGAGGAGCCGCCGGAGATGAGAAACAGCGGCTGGGCGGCCTGCGGCAGCCCATCGACCCAGGCGAGCAGCCGCTCGCCGGCGGCCAGCGAGCGCTCGTCGGGCACCGGGTGCGAGCCGACCCAAACCTCCGGACGCATGGCCGGCGGCAGCGCGTCCAGGCCGTAGGTATCGCGGGTGATGATCAGGGTACGCGCGATGGCCGCGCCGAGCGCCTCGTGCGCGCCGTGCGCCATGGCGACGGCGGCCTTGCCGACGGCGGCGACCCACACCGGGGCCGCGGGGGCGGACGCGGTGAGCGCCGCGCGCACGCAAGCCCGCCCGTCGACGCGCTGCAGCCCGGTCTGCAGCAGCGCCAGGAGCAGCTCGCGGCGTGGATCGCTGGCGTTCGCTCGTTAGCTCCCGCGCACCACTTTCAGCTTGCCGCGGCGCTCACGGCGGGCAAGCTTGGCGGCATCCGAGCGTTCGAGCTGCAGCCGCTCGAGATACTCCGGGGTGATGTCCCCGGTAACGTAGAGCCCCGAGAAACACGAGGTGTCGAATTCCTCGATGCGCGCATCCTCGTGCTTGCAGGCGGCAATCAGGTCCTCGAGGTCCTGGTAGATGAGCCAGTCCGCGCCGATCAGGCGCGTCACCTCCTCTACCGTGCGGCCGCTCGCGACCAGCTCGCTCACCGCCGGCATGTCGATGCCGTAGACGTTGGGGAAGCGCACCGGTGGTGCCGCGGAAGCGATGTACACCTTGGCCGCGCCCGCCTCGCGTGCCAGCTCGATGATCTGCGCCGAGGTGGTGCCGCGCACGATCGAATCGTCCACCAGCAGCACCGTCTTGCCGCGGAACTCCAGGTCGATGGCGTTGAGCTTGCGGCGCACCGACTTCTCGCGCTCCTCCTGGCCGGGCATGATGAAGGTGCGGCCGATGTAGCGATTCTTGATGAAGCCCTCGCGGTACTTAACGCCGAGGCGCTGCGCCAGCTGCAGGGCACTGGTGCGGCTGGTGTCCGGGATGGGGATGACGACGTCGATGTCGTGGATCGGGCGCTCGCGCAGGATCTTGTCCGCCAGGCGGTCACCCATGCGCATGCGGGCGCGGTACACCGAGATGTTGTCGATCTTGGAATCGGGGCGCGCGAAATACACGTACTCGAAGATGCACGGCGTGTGCCGCGCGGTGGCGACGCACTGCTGGGTGTGCAGCCGGCCCTGTTCGTCGATGAACACCGCCTCCCCGGGCGCCACGTCGCGCACCAGGCGGAACGACAGGCTGTCGAGCGCCACGCTCTCGGAGGCGAGCATCCACTCGGTGCCGCGCGGCGTGCGCCGCTCGCCGAGCACCAGCGGGCGGATGCCGTGCGGGTCGCGAAAGCCGAGCACTCCGTGGCCGATGATCATGGCGACCACCGCGTAGCCGCCGCGGCAGCGGCGGTAGAGCGCAGACAGCGCCGCGAACACGTCCGCCGGCGTGATGCGCGCCGTGCCGACGCGCTGCAGCTCGGAGGCGAACACGTTCAGCAGCACCTCCGAATCGGAGGTGGTGTTCAGGTGGCGCCGGTCTTCGCGGATCAGGATCTCGGCGAGCTCCACGGCATTGGTGAGGTTGCCGTTGTGGCCGAGGCAGATGCCGTAGGGCGCATTGACGTAGAAGGGCTGCGCCTCGGAGGCACTGTCGCAGCCGGCGGTCGGGTAACGCACGTGGCCGATGCCGACGTTGCCCTTGAGCTCGAGCATGTGATGCTGCTGGAACACGTCGCGCACCAGGCCGCTGCCCTTGCGCACGCACAGCTCCCCCTCGCCCGAGGAAGTAGCGATGCCGGCGGCATCCTGGCCGCGGTGCTGCAGTACCGTGAGCGCATCGTAGAGCCGCTGGTTCACGGCGCTGGTCCCGACGATGCCGGCGATGCCGCACATAGCTGCTTCAGCTCCTCATACCTGCTCGCCTGAACGCACCCGCGCCTCGCCCACCAGCACCCGCAGCCCGTTGGCGACCGTCTCGCCGTAGGGGATCAGTATGGACTGGCGCCACCAGCGCTCCCCCTGCAGTTGCAGCAGCTGCGCGAGGATGACGAACACCCCCAGCAGCACCAGGCCGCGCACCAGCCCGAACAGGAAACCGAGCAGCCGGTCGACGCCACTGAACAGCGACAGCCGTACAAAGTGCCCGAACATTGCGCCCACGACGGCGCCGAGCAGCAGCACCAGCACCACGATGATGATCCGCGCTGCCCATGGCTGGACTTCGGCCTCCGCCAGCAGCCCGCCGAGGTGCGGCGCGACCAGCGTCGAGAAATGCCAGGCGAGGAACAGCGCGATGATCCAGGAGGCGACCCCGACCGCTTCGCGCAGGAAGCCGCGGGCCGCACCGACGATGGCGGAAATCAGGATGGCGGCAATCAGCACGTAGTCGGTCGCGTTCATCCGAAGCTCGTCGTGAGCGCGGTCGTTGTGCGCGGCGCGGATTGTACAAGAGCACCGCCCGCGTTGCCTGAGGAGCCCGTCACGGGCACCGCTGCGCCTAGAGCGGCACGATCGCGCCGCTGTGGCCGCTCGCGCGCAGGCGCTGTGCGAGCTGCACGGCCGCGGGGCGATCCGCCACCGGACCGACGCGCACCCGGTACAGCCGCCGCCCGCCGCTGCCCTGCGACACGCTCACCGTGAAGCCCTGCGCGTGCACCTTGCGCGCCAGCTGCTCGGCGTTCGCGTGGCTCGCGAAGCTGCCGAGCTGCACCACCCAGCCGGTGCCAGGCGCGCTGGCCGCGGCTTTCCCGCCGGGCCCGGCCGCTGGCGGCGCTGCCGGCGCGGGCGGCGCGGGCGGCGTCGTGGCCGCAGCAGGCGCCGCCGGCTCGACGGGCGTCGTGGAGGCGGCCGCCGGCGCGGGCGCTGCCGCCGTGCCTGCGGGATCTGCGGCCGCGCTCGCCGTCAGCGGCGCCGGCTGGGCCGGACCGCTCGCGGCGGGCGCCGCGCTGCGCGCGCGCGCATCGTCCCCCAGCTTGATGGTGTAGGAGAGTAATGGCGGTCCCTCGGCTGACGACGCCACCGCTTGGGCCCGTGTGCTGGTGCGGATCGGCCCGGTCAGCAGCTCGGGCACCAACAACACGATCAGGGCCACGAGAATGATCGCGCCGGTCAGCCGTTCTTTCACCTTGAGCACCGACGATGGGGACGAAATGCGCGATATCCAGACACGGCGGACGGCGCGCTTCGAGCGCAGGCACAGGCCGCGCCGCTTAGCGCCGCTAGTATAGCCGAAGCCAGCGCAGCGCCGGTCCCACGGTGTACACCGAGCCGCACACCACCACGCGATCGCCGGCGCGCGCGGCAGCGCGCGCCAGCTCGCAACCGCCTTCCACCGAGTCGGCGGTCTCGAAGCTGCCGGTCGGCAACGCCAGGCGCGCGGCGAGCTGCGCGGCGCTCTCCCCGCGTTCGCCGGGCAGTGCGCACACGATCCAGCGGTCGATGACGCCGGCAAGCGCGGCAGCGATGCCCGCCGCGTCCTTGTCCCTGAGCACGCCGATCACCGCATACGTCAGCCCGCGCCCGCCGGCAGCACGCCGCGGCAGCGGCCGCTGTGCCAGCTGCGCGGCGAGCACCCGCGCCGCCGGCTCGTTGTGCGCGATGTCGAGAATCCACTCCACGGCGCCGGGCACCACCTGGAAGCGCCCCGCCAGACGCACCCCGGTAAGGGCGGCCGCGGCGGCGCGCGCATCGAGCACGCCGAGCCGCTCGCGCAGCCGCGCGAGCGGCGTACGCGCGGCCCCCAAGCTCAGCGACTCGAGCGCCGCGAGCGCGGTGGCGGCATTGCGATACTGGATGGCGCCGGCGAGCGCCGGCGGCGGCAGGTCGGCCAGCACGACCCCGAGGCCCTGGTAGTCCCAGCGGGCGCCGTGCAGCCGCCAGTGAAAGTCGCGTTCGGCCACGACGGCCCGCGCGCCGAGCTCGTGCACCGCTGCGAACACGGTGGCCGGCAGGTCGGCGGTGCCGAGCACCGCGGGGCGGTCGCGGCGGAATATCCCCGCCTTCTCGGCGCCGATCTGCTCGAGCGTGTCGCCGAGCCAGTCGCGATGATCGAAGCCGACCGAGACGAGCACCGCCACGTCCGCGTCCACCAGGTTGGTGGCATCGAGCCGCCCGCCCAGGCCCACCTCGAGCACCGCCACGTCCACCTGCCTGGCGGCGAATATCAGCAGTGCCGCCAGGGTGTTGTATTCGAAGAAGGTAAGCGTGGTGGTGCCGCGCGCCGCCTCGATGCGCTCGAAGACGTCGATGAGCTCCGCATCCGCCACCTCGCTGTCGTCGACGCGAATGCGCTCGTTGTAGCGCAGCAGGTGCGGCGAGGTGAACATGCCGGTGCGGGCGCCGAGCGCACCGAGCAGCGCCGCGAGGTGCGCGACCACCGAGCCTTTACCGTTGGTGCCGCTGACGGTGATCACGGCAAAGGGCGGCGCCGCGACCCCGAGCGTGCGCGCCACGCTGCCGACACGCTCCAGCCCCATGTCGATGCTCTTGGGATGCACCGACTCCTGCAGCCTCAGCCACTCGGCGAGCGTGCGCATCGGCGCCCTCAGGTGGAGGTTGAGCGGCGCGCGCCGTCAGGCGGCGGCGGCCGGGAGCTTCAGCAGCAGCCGCAGCAGCGCCGCGATGCGGTCGCGCATCTCGCGGCGGTCGACGATCATGTCGATCGCGCCGTGATCGAGCAGGAACTCGCTGCGCTGGAACCCTTCAGGCAGCGTCTCGCGCACCGTCTGCTGGATGACGCGCGGACCGGCGAAGCCGATGAGCGCGCGCGGCTCGGCGAGGTTGAGGTCCCCGAGCAGCGCGAGACTCGCCGAGACACCGCCGGTCGTCGGATCGGTGAGCACCGAGATGAACGGCAGATGCGCCTGCGCCAGGCGCGACAGCGACGCGGCCGTCTTGGCCATCTGCAGCAGCGAGTACAGCGCCTCCTGCATGCGCGCCCCGCCGCTCGCGGAGAAGGAGACGAACGGGCGGCGCTCCTGGATGCAGTAGTCAGTGCCGCGCTTGAAGCGCTCGCCGACCACCGAGCCCATCGAGCCGCCGAGGAACTGGAACTCGAAGGCGCACGCCACGATCGGCAGGGCGTGCAGCGTGCCGGCGAGCACCACCAGCGCATCGCTCTCGCCGGTGGCCTTCTGCGCCTGGACGAGGCGGTCGCGGTAGCGCTTGCTGTCGCGGAATTTGAGTGGATCCTCCGGTGAGATGCTCGCCCCGATCTCCGCGCCCGAGTCCGGATCGAGAAAACGCTCCAGCCGCTCGCGCGCACCCATGCGCATGTGATGGCTGCACTTGGGGCAGACATAGAGGTTGCGCTCGAGCTCCGCGCGGTACAGCACCGCATCGCAGGCCGGGCACTTGATCCACAGCCCCTCGGGCACCGAGCGCGTGCGCCGCTCGGTCTTGATGCGCGAGGGCATGATTTTCTCGAACCAGGACATCGGCAGATCCGCGCGCGTGGTTGTGCGAGAGCCCGATCATAGCCGATCGGCGCCGCTGGCTTGCGCGGCCGGCGGGAGCGGCAGCCCGAAGGCGGCGGGGTAGCGTACCGAGACCAGGTACAGGCCGCAGGCCGGGGCGGTCGCCGCGCTGCGCGTGCGGTCGCGCCCGGCGAGCACCTGGTGCGCCCAGGCGGGCGGCGCGTTGCCCTTGCCGATGGCGATGAGCAGCCCCGCGATATTGCGCATCATGTGGTGCAGGAAGGCGTTCGCGGTCGCCTCGATGACGACCCGCTCGCCGTAGCGCTCGACGCTCAGGCGCTCCATGCGCCGCACCGGGGAGCGGGCCTGGCACCCGGCGGCCCGGAAGGCGCTGAAGTCGTGCTCGCCCACCAGGGCGCGCGCGGCCTCTGCCATGCGCTCGTGGTCGAGGGGACGGTGCACCCACGCCGCCCGCTGCTGCAGCAGCGCCGGGCGGGCGAGGCGGTTCACGATGAGGTACCGGTAGGTGCGCGCTTCGGCGCAGAAGCGGGCGTGAAAATGCGCCGGCACCGGCAGCGCCCACGACACGCTGACATCCCCCGGCAGCGCGCTGTTGGCGCCGAGCACCCAGCTGCGCATGCTGCGCACGGCATGGGTGTCGAAGTGCGCCACCTGGCCCAGCGCGTGCACGCCCGCATCCGTACGGCCGGCGCAGGTGAGGCTCACCCCCTCGGCGGCAATGGCAGCCAGCGCCTGCTCGGTGACCTGCTGCAGCGTGCGCAGCTGCGCCTGTGACTGCCAGCCGGCATAGGCGCTGCCGTCGTATTCGATGCCAACGGCGATCCTGACCACGCCTGCGCCTTGCAGTCGGGCGGCGTCGCGCGCGCGGTGCGCCTATCCGGGCAGCGATTCCATCAGTCGCTGAGCTTCCTGCTTCTGCGCCGCCGAGCCTTCGTTGAGCACTTCCTCGAGGATGTTGCGCGCGCCGTCGGGATCGCCCATGTCCATGTAGGCGCGGGCGAGGTCGAGCTTGGTGCCCACCTCGCTCATTGTCACGGGCTCGAGATCCGGCAGTGCCAGGTCTTCCGAGGACAGCTTCTGCGTCGCCGCGAACGCGGTGTCCGGCACCGTCGCAGTGCCGACGTCGAGGTCCAGGCCGCCGGTGCCGTTGGCCGGATGCATGCCGGTGGCAGAGCCGACGTCCAGGTCGACGTCGGTCATGGTGCGGGCGTGCTTGCCGGTGGCATCGCCGACGTCGACGTCGAGCGCGTGCCCCTTGAGAGCTGCCAGGCGCGAGGTGGCCGACGGGTCGTCGGGCACCGCGAGGCTCGTTTGGGTCAGCGCCGCCTCGAGCTCATTCTGATCGAACTGCCAGGCGCCGGTGGAGGACACGCCGCTGTCCTTGCCCGGGCGGCCCTCCATCGCGTGGCGCGACTGCTCGTCGAGACCGGCCACCAGCGTGGGCGAATCCGGGGTCGAGCTGGCGGCTGAGGCAGGTCCGGGCTGGTCGACCGTGTCGATCTGTCCAACATCGAGCCCGAGGTCATCGATGGCGAGCTCCGCGGTCTGGTCGGGACCGCTCTGACGCAGCGCCGTCTCGAGCTTCTGGCGCACGGTGGGAGCGGACCCCGTGGGAAGTGCCGGCTGCTCGACGGTGGGACCTTCCATCTCGCCGGTGGCCCCTGAGGGGCGCACGCGCTGGGTCATCTGGCGCGTGGTGCCGGTGGTGCTCGAAAAGGTCGAATCGAGAAGCTGCGCGTTCTGGTCGGTGACATTGGTGGTGGACTCGGTGCCCGCCTCATCACCGACGGCCGAGCCGATGTCCAGATCCAGCCCCTGCGGCGCATCGGCCGCGACCGGCTCACCGAGCAGATCGAAGTCGACGCGGCTCTGGCCGCCTTCGAGGTCGAGATCGACGCCGCCCGCAGCCGCGCCGGTAACCGCACCACCGCCGGCGAACAACGGATCCTCGGGGGCGAGCTGCTTGCCCATGATGAGGATCTTTTCCCATTCACCGGGCGCGGCGTCCGCGCGGCTCTCCGCGAGCTCGCGCGCCGTCTGCAGGAACTGCTCCTTGTTGCCCCAGACGAAGAACACCTCGAGGAGCTTGAGCTTCAGATCGCGGCGCGTGGGCTCGCGGCTGATGGCGATGCGGATGAGGTCGGCGGCCTGGTCATACAGGCCGTACGCCATGTGAAAGTCGGCTTCCGCGAGCGGATCGCCCTGGTCCAGGTTGATCGCGGTCTCGCTGCTGATGGTCTCGTCGCTCGCCACGTGGCGTGGTGCAGCCGGCGGTGCGCCGGTGGCGCCCAGCCGCGGACGCTCGTGACTGCCGGACTCCTCGACGAGGAACGCGGACTCGGTGTCGGCCGGTGCGGCCGCGGTGCGCACGGCGCGCACCGGAGGCATCGCATCGGACTCGAACCGCGGGCCACCACCGATGGCAGGCTCCGCCGCAGCGGCACCGGCCACGGCGAGCCGTCCGAGTGAATCGTCGAACTCAGAAGAGCGGCGCGAGCGCAGCGCGCGCGAGCCAATCAGGCCACCGATGGCGGCCAGCAACAGCAGCAGCACCCACCAGTAGCTCTTGAGCGTATCGAGCAGCGAGCCGCCTGTGGCGCTCGGGGCCTCGTGGTGCACCGGAGGCGCCGCTTTAACGGCGGGCGGCGGTGCGACAGGCGCAGCCGGCTGTTCCTCCACCGGGGCAGCGGCGGGCGGAGCGGGTGGGGTGGCGGTGGCTGCCGGCGGCGTCTCGGCCGCAGGCGGTGCGGCCTGCGCGGGCGGTGCGGCCTGCGCGGGCGGCGGTGCAGCCGCGCCTTCCTTGGCGGCGAGCTGCGACTGCAAGCGCGCGAGCTCGGCGTTCTTCATCTCCAGCAGCCGCTTGGAATCGGCGAGCTGGCTCTCGAGATCGTGCACGCGTCCCTGCAGCGCCGTCGCGTCTGCGTTCGGGGCCGCGGGCGTCGTGCCGGCGGAGGCGCCTGAGGAGGGTGGTACCAGCTTCAGCCGGCCGGGCTCGCTGGCCGCCGGTGCCTCGCTGCCTGCGCTCTCGCGCCAGGCGGTGTACTGACGGCGGATCTCGGCGGAGGCTTGCGCCGCGGGCACCGCCGCCACGGTCGCGGCGTCGGGCATGCGCAGCACCGCGCCGGAGCGCAACAGGTTCATGTTCTGATCGAACGCGCGCGGATTCGCCTGGTAGATCGCGAGCATCCAGCTACGCCCCTGGGGCGAATCGGCGCGCCCGCCCGCGGACGCGGCGGCAATCCGTGAAAGCGTCTCGCCGCGGCGCACGACGTGCGTGCCAGCCTCGCCGCCTGAGGCGGCCGGCGCAGGGTTCTCAGCCGACGCGTTGCCTGCGGCGGATGCGGCGTTTGCAGCGGGCGCGGCGTTTGCAGCCGGTTCCGCGACGGCCGCGGGCGCGGGCGCCGGGGTCGCGGCCGACTGCGGCTCAGCCGGCGCCGTTGCGCCGGCTTCGGAATTGCGGGCGATCGCGCCTTCTTTG
>Ga0209624_10000741_pt1 | contig 28242 bp, 25 predicted proteins | sample JacPinW_OM2H0_O1_FD_188565 | JGI IMG/M metagenome (GOLD analysis project Ga0209624, IMG submission 188565) | Forest soil microbial communities from Algoma, Ontario, Canada - Jack Pine, Ontario site 1_JW_OM2H0_O1 (SPAdes) (version 2) | ecosystem: Environmental > Terrestrial > Soil > Boreal...
CGCCTCGCCGGCGAGGCGACCAGGCATTTGCCGGACGAACTTCTCGTGCGTAGCGATCACCCCGACAAAGGGACCGCCAAAACTCGGGGCGAGACCAAAGCTCTGGCCCTCGAGCGCCACGATGTCGGCCTCAGCAGGCGGCCGGAGCAGCCCGAGTGAAACTCCTTCCGTCACGGCGACAACGAGGAGCGCTCCATGCGCGTGCGCGCGACCTGCGAGCGTCGGTGTCGGTTCGATCACACCGAAGAAGTTCGGCGACTGGACAACTACTGCAGCAACGTCATCTCCGAGTGCGGATTCAAGGACCTTCTGGTTCAGGCAGCCATCCTGACCAAAGGAAATCTCTTCCACCGCCAGGCCCGAGTTCTTTGCGTAGGTCCTGAGTACCTCGCGATATTCCGGGTGCAGGGAGCGGGCCACCAGGATACGCCGGCGACGGGTGATCCTCTGGGCCATCAGCACGGCTTCGGTCGTGGCCGTCGAGCCGTCCCACATCGAAGCATTCGCGACTTCTTGCCCGGTGAGCTGGCACATCAGAGTCTGGAACTCGAAGATGGCCTGCAGTGTCCCCTGTGAAATCTCGGCCTGGTAGGGTGTATAGGAGGTGAGAAACTCGCCCCGCTGAATGATCGTGTCGGTGACGACCGAGCGCAGGTGGTTATAGACGCCGGCTCCGAGAAAACTCGTGTGGTCGACCGAGCTTTCCTTCGCGCGCTGTTTGAAATACTCGGTGATTTCCGCTTCCGAGTAGGGCCCGGGCAGCTTCAGAGCCTCGCGCAGGCGGAAGCGTTCGGGAATGCATGAAAACAGCACATCGATCGAACCGACGCCAATGGTGGCTAGCATTTCGTTCCGTTCGGCGGGACTTTTCGGGAGGTAGCGCATCAGTGTGCCGTTTCTCTCTCCGGACTTGTGGCATACGCCTCGTACGCCGCGGCATCCATCAGCGCTTCGGTTTCGGTCGGATTTTTCAGACGCACCTTGATGAGCCAGCCTGCCCCGTGCGGATCGGAATTCACTTTCTCCGGAGCGTCCTTCAGCTGGAGGTTCACTTCGACGACTTCGCCTGACACCGGGGAGAAGATTTCGAAAACAGCTTTCACTGATTCGACGACGCCGAGCGGCTTGCCTGCTTCGAGCTTGGCTCCCATGGCCGGCAATTCCAGGTAGACGATGTCGCCTAGCCTGCACTGAGCTTCGTGCGTGAGGCCAACCGTACCCAGCTCGCCTTTTACGTCGACCCATTCATCGTCCTTGGTGTAGCGAAACGTCGTCGGATAGACCATGACTCGCTCCTTACTTCGCGCTGGATTTCGTTTCGGCGGTTCTGGCCCGTTTGTAAAACGGAGTTGGAACCACACGGGCTTGCGCCTTCTGGGCGCGGATTTCGACGTAGATCACCGTACCGAGCGTCGCGAGCCCAGGCGGTACAAACGCGAGCGCAATGTTCTTGCCCAGAGTCGGCGAGGGTGAGCCACTGGTAATCACGCCAATCGCTTCGCCTGCCTGGTCAAGACAGCGATAGCCGTCCCGTGCGATGCCGCGCTCGATCATTTCAAGGCCCACAAGCTTGCGAGCAACACGATCGGCCTTCGCGCGTTCCAGCGCCCCGCGGCCGATGAAATCGCCCTTCTCCATCCTGCAGAACCGGCCGAGGTCCGCTTCCCACACATTGATCGTGTTGCTGATCTCGTGGCCGTAGAGGGACAGCTTCGCCTCCAGACGCAGGGTGTTGCGTGCGCCGAGACCACAGGGACGTATTTCGAACTCGCGCCCGGCGCTCATCACCAGCGCCCAAACCTCCTCGCTCGTCTGCTTGTCGGAGGGAATATAGATTTCAAAACCGTCTTCGCCCGTGTAACCCGTTCGCGCAAGGAGAATATTCTCGAGACCGCACACTCTGCTATGCGTGAACCAGTAGTTCGTTATCTTGCTCAGGTTTGCGTAGGTCAGTTCTTGAATCAGATCGGCAGCCCTCGGACCCTGAATCGCGAGCTGGGTGTAGGAGTCGCTCAGATCCTCAACGACGCAATCGAAGTCCTGCGTGTTCTCCTGCACCCAGTTGATATCTTTATCGCGGGTGCCGGCGTTTATGACCAGCAGAAAATCGTCTTGCCCGAGCCTGTGCACGATTACGTCGTCGACGAACGTTCCTTCCGGGTAGAGCATCGCGGAATACTGCGCCTGGCCGATCTCAAGACGCGCGGCTTGGTTCATCGTGATGTGCTCGACGGCTGCCAGCGCAGCTCCAGGAGTTCGCCTCCCGTGAATTCGAATGTCGCCCATGTGACTGACGTCAAACAAACCCACGCCCCGGCGCACGGCTCTATGCTCGGCCACGAGGCCGCCGGTCGACGGATATTCGACGGGCATGTCCCAGCCCCCAAAATCCACCATCTTCGCGCCCAAGGCGCGGTGAATGGCGTTCAGCGGAGTCTGGCGAAGCTTCCCGGTGGTCGAATCGGCCAAGAAAGTCCTCGTTTGCGCGAAGCGGCCTTCACGCGCCCGGTATCCTTAATAGGGCCGAGGTTCCCGGACGCGAACACAGGTTAGTAGAAATAGCAGACTTCCAGCCGCCAGTTCTTTCAAGATCAGAATCTGCTTGCACGCAATTAGCGTGTCTCCTACTCCCGGCCGTTAAGTCTGTTGTTTTGAGGCATCCCGACCTTGACTTGGGGCCGGCAGTTGCTACCATCGAATGCAGGAGCGCGCGACCGGCAAGCCTTCTGAATGCCGCATAGAGAGCACAACCGATCCTTCTCGGGAATTCAGGGGCGAGTCAGCCGAGCCGAACGGCTTGGTGACCTCACCCTGACGGACACGCTTTACTCTCCACGCCTCCGCCTGTACCCTCACGCTCACGAGTGCGCCTGCTTCGGTTTTGTGCTTGCGGGAGGCTTCTCGGAGCAGTTTCCGGTCCGGAGGCTTTCCTATACGGGACGCGCCGTCTTCTTCCGGCCACCCGAACTGGTGCACGAGAACCGGGTCTCCCCCGCCGGCGCTCGCTGCTTTTATCTGGAGGTCTCCTCGCGGTGGCTGGACCATGTCGAGACATACAGTCGCCTCCCGGAAGAACCGATCAGCCTTGAATCGGGCACGCTTGAGAGACTTGCGAACTGCCTCTACGAACAATGGCAAGAGATGGACGATGTGGCCCCGCTTGCGATCGAGGGCCTGGCCTGCGAAATGGCCGCTCAGTTCTGCCGCGCGGTTCGCGTGAGACGAGAAGCGAATCCTCCCCGCTGGCTGCGACAGGTTCACGAAATGCTCCGCTGCCGGTTCAAGGAGTCTCTGCGGCTCACCGAGCTCGCCCGCGAAGTCCAGATGCATCCCGTTCACGTTGCCCGCGAATTCCACAGGTATTTCGGGACAACCATTGGTCAGTTCAGGCGCAAGTGCCGAATCGATTTCGCGTGCGAACGGCTCGCTCAGTCAGGGCTGCCAATCGTGGAAATCGCCCTTGAATCTGGCTTCACTCAACAGCCGCATTTCACGAACGTATTTAGGAAGATCACGGGACTGACACCGTTTCAATATCGAAGGCTTTACGACCGAAAGACGGCCGCTCGCCCCTAATTGGTTGATGGCACCCGGGTCAAATTTGTCATCGGGCCCGAACGATCGGAGCCGTCCTCGCTGTTAGACCCAAGAGGCACAGTCGCGAACGAGAATGCGCCGTCCGGGTCTGTCTGCGTTTGCGGAGACCACTCCGGGGTTGCTGATTTCATTAGCAGGCTGGCAGCCGACACTGGCCGGCGCCGTCTTTCTCCTGGCCCTGTCGGAAACGGGCCTACCACCGCACGAATGTCTTCTCGGACGGCTCTAGTACACCTTCGGCCCAGTCCGAGACGAAGTAACCCCATTTCAAGGAGTCGGGTATCGCGGGGATCCGCACTTCGTACATGAGAACGCCATTCTTCTCATAGACTTCTCTGATGAGGCCGTGTTCCCTGGTCTCTCGGTTGTACACACATTGATTCGGGTGAAAGAGACGATTGGCTGCCGCAGATACTTCAAGAGCCTTCCGGACGGACGCCGTGACGCGAGGTCTGTTCGTTTCCTTTGTGAGTTCGGCGAGCGTCGCGTCGTCTGGGTGCCTGTTGTGCTTCTCATTCACCATACACGGATCGTAAGGCTCTGCCGCAAGCAACCGCTGTTCAATGCGGTACATGCAGGCACCGACGTGTGCCAAGAGCCAATGGCGCTGAGGGCTCAGTTAACTCGTCTGCCCTGTTCTGGTCCGTCGCCATTGACTCAGCGAGCGGAGGGGCCACAATGGAAGTCTCCTCTGCAAGAATCGCATCTCGCCGACCACCTCGGTTGATTCACTGTGCGCCGGAATTGCCCAAGCTCATTGAGGGAGAATGGGAGGAAACCCGATGGATATTCTGCTAGTTGATGACAATGAAGCTGACGCTCGGATGCTGCGGGAAGTTTTGGCTGACGTCAATCAGACTGTGCGTCTCCACGTGGTGACGGACGACTTGAGGCCATGGCGTTTCTGAAGTACCAAGGCTCCTATGTTGACGTACCTCGCCCGCACCTCATTCTGCTGGACCTGTGTATGCCCAAATTGGGCGGACTTGAAGTTCTGGTTCAGATCAAGTCAGACGTCGGACTTAGAACGATTCCGATAGCTGTACTGACTACATCTTGCCGCGAAACGGATATCGAGAAATGCTATCAACTGATGGCGAACTGCTATCTCGCCGAGCCAAAGGAATTAGCCGAATTCGAAAGCCTGGTTAAGAGCCTCAATGATTTCTGGTTGACCAGAGTTACGTTCCACAGAACGCCCTACACTGTGAACTCCCGGTAGCCTCGAGTCTAAACTGCCCTTCAACCTGTTGCGCCATCGAACAGAGGCATTAAGCGGCGGGTGAAAACCAGGGAGGATCTGAGATTCTCAAATCTTCTGCCAGTGCTCGCGCTTCTCGCTGTTTCCGGTCACTCTTGCGATGTTTCGAGCAATACAAGCGCTGATCCCGAGACCTGGATTCCAAGCGCCAGGTCTCGGGCTTAAAGGGCGCTGGGGTCCGCCGGCGCAATCCGTCAGGACTTTGATTTCTTCGAAGGCTTCGATTTGCGAGAGCTGTTGAGGGCGACAGCTTGGCGAATGAGCGCCTTGAAGGCGGACTCGTCAACGTCTTCTGCTTCGTGGATGTCGATGGCACGCCGTGTGTTTCCTTCGAGACTCGAGTTGAACAGCCGGGCGGGATCCTTCAAAGAAGCGCCTTTGGCGAAGGTAAGCTTCACGACCTTCTTGTAGGATTCGCCGGTGCAGATGATGCCGTCGTGCGACCAGACCGGAGTGCCCATCCACTTCCACTCCTCAACGACTTCCGGGTCTGCTTCCTTGATGAGCTTGCGCATCCTGCCGAGGGTTTCCCCGCGCCAGTCCCCGAGGTCGGCGATCCTTTTCGAGATGAGCTCTGATGCAGACTTGCCTTGTGTCGGCCCCGACTTTTTCATGTTCCCATCCTGGAAGTTCAAGATAAGCACTCGCGAAATAACATCCGGCTGCGTGAAACCGTCCGTTGTTACCCAATCTTGTTTGATACCGAGGACTCGGCCGCCTTGGCGATTTCGTCAATTAAGAACAGATCCGTCAGCAGTGCGCGAAGATGGATTGAGGCGTTCAAATTATCGACCAGCTGCGAGCTGATGGCAGGCTGCGCCAAAACCAACGCCATCGCCGCGAGAGCGTCGCCGGCGTCACGGGCGAGCACGGAAAGAAATGCGCGGTGTTTGTCCACAGGTTGCAGGGCATGGTCGGTAATCGCCGCATCGTAGGCGCCGGGAAGGAGCGCGATCGCTTCCGCTGCCCGCCCGAGTAATCCACGGAGCTTCTCCCCGGACGAACTGCCTGAGTCTCTTGGCAGGCCCTGTGCGGCGTACGCAAGCATGAATTCGTAACACTCCTCGACGGCGTCGCAGTGTTCTCTGAGGTCTTGGAGCATAAGTTCCGCTTAACTGACGGTCTGGATCAATCGGCGCTGCTTCCCGCCGGGCGCGCGGACGAAGGATTCTTGGACACTACTTTCCAGCGCTCCGGATCATGTTCCTCAAGAAAATGTTTGCGCGTGATTGAACCGACGATCATCCCCCGGGTGATCGCGAGCTTTTCTGGCCGCAGGGCGAAATAAATATGAGCCATGATCAGGGCGATTAATCCGACCCCGGCAAGCCCGTGCAGAACGTACATCATTCCCCAAGTCATGTCGCTGAACAAATAGGGATTACGCGTCAGAAAAGGCGTCCGCACGCGGAAGATCATAAACCCGCCAGTGATCGCAACCGACAGACCGGCGAGAACGATGGTCAGGTGGTACATCTTGTTCTCGAACGGGTATTTCGCAAATCGGTGCGGGCGAGGCGCAGGTTGTCCCATCATCCGGCGCGCCCGATTCTTGGCATCCTCGATATCCATCTTGTCGGGCCAGATCGACCAAAAATCCATAAAAAATGTCGCGTGGATAATATGAAAAATAATCGAGGAGATCAGAACCAGGCCGGCGATCCAGTGGTAGGTAACCCAGGGAAACTGGTAACCGACCTTGGGAGCGAAGGCTGTGAAAAGAAGAGTCAGCATCGCCGCAGCCATGATCCAGTGGAAAAGCCGGGCAGCCAGCGAATGTCGCTTGACCTCCGCAGGAATAGCGGCAATCTCAGCGGGCGAGGCAGTAGTCTCTTGAAATTCTTCGGGCTTGGCGATGAAACCCGCCCAAATGGCGTGGACGATCAGAAACGCAAGACCTGCTATTGCGCAAACCCATATCAGGTACCAGGCGATATGTATGGGGACGCGTTGTCCCCAAGGACTTGTAGCCCATTGGATCGGGTTCACTTAGGCCTCCTGTGTCCCACGAATGGCGCGCTTCACCAGATTGCGCATCAGAGGCAGCTTGTAACCGTTGTAGCGGAGAGGTTGGGCGCCTTCGATCGCCATGTTTCCGGCCATTTCCGCCGTCGCTTCACTTGCGGGTTTGCCGGCGACAGCGTCTTCCACCTGCTTAAGCCTCCAGGGATGCGCGGCCACGCCGTTTACAGCCATGCGGATTCGATCGATGTTGCCGCCGCTGACTACCTTTACGGCCGCGATATTGACGAGCGGAAAATCCCACACGGGACGGTCGCGAACCTTTTCAAAGTAGTATTGCGTGTTCGCCCAGGTCGAGGGGATGCGAATCGCAGTGAGAAGATCCCCGTGTCGGAGGGTGGTCATGCGCGTGATATCGATACCGGGACCGATGAAATAATCCTCGGCGTTCACGACGCGCTCGCCCTTAGAGTTGCGGATAACCATTTTTGCATCGAGCGCGACCAGGGCCGGAGCGGAATCCGACGGGCTCACGGCGACACAGCGGTCTGCGCCAAGAATTGCGTGCTCGCGGTTGATTGCGGAGGGGGTATCCGCATAGCAGATGTTTCCTCCCGCGCGGTAGCATGGAAACCCGCTGCGGTAATACCAGCAGCGCGTGTCCTGCGAAATATTTCCTCCGATCGTCCCCTGGTTGCGGATCTGCGGTGAAGCAGCGGCCTCAGCCGCTTCGGTCAGGATTTTGTATTTGGCGATAAGAACAGGGTTGCGCACGACGTCGGTCAGCGTGGTCAGGGCCCCGATTTCCACGCCATCGCTGGTCTCTCGCACGCCTTGCATGCCTTGCATCTGGCTCAGGTCGACAACCACCTTGGGTCGCTTGATACGGTCCTTCAGCCAGTCGAAGCTGTCGAGGCCCCCAGCCATCACCCAGGCGTCAGAACCATATTGTGCAAGCAGCGCGACAGCATCGTCGGCGGAAGCTGGTTGGTAGAGTTCGAAAGCCGGCATTACGTCGCGGATCACAGCCATGTTTCGTTCTCCTGCGTTCTCAATGCGCTAAATATGAGCCGTAAGTGTTTCGGTTACCGGCTTGCCCGATTCGAGTGAAGTCAGAATCACATCCGCCGTCACCGGCGCGCGGCGGAATATTTCGTCACCAAGCGCGTCCGAAAGTGCGTTCAGAACCGCGCAACAACCGCCTCCCACGGGAGGTTCTCCCACTCCGCGAGCACCCACCGGAGTTTCCGGATCGGGAATATTGAGCGCGGCCCATTCCATGTTGGCCGGTGCATCCAGGATCGTGGGCGGCTTGTTATTGTAAAAGCGCTTGGCCAGAGGTGCCCCGAGGTGCTGATCGAAAACCCACTTTTGTCCAATGGCGTGGGCGATCCCAAGCATGGAACGGCCCAGGATCTGGCCGCCGAGCGCCTTGGGGTGAATCACCGTGCCAACGTCGGCTACGGCGAGGAAGTCCACGACCTTAAAGCTGCCGGTTTCAACGTCTACCTCTACCTCTGCGAATGACGCGACAAACGAGTAGGTCTGCCCGTCCTGCGAGTAGTTATCCCGGGCGACGCCCATCAGCCCCTGCCCCGCAAGTGCCTTTGCCGCAGCTGCGGTCATCTTGTTGACGTCCGGCGGTGGTTCACTGCCGTCATACTTACCGCCCAACTTGATTGCCTGCTGCGCGGCTTGGGCGAGCGTCATGCTTGCACCGCCGCCCTTGCGGTAGACGCGCTCCCCGCCGACTTCGTAGTTCTCTGGCTTGCCACCGTGAGTTTTCGCGGCGATCTCCTGCAGCTTCGTCTTCCCGTCCATGCCAGCCGCATAGGCTGCGCGGGTCATCGCATGAGTCGTCTGGCTTCCCCCGGATGCACAGCTCCAGGGCAGATTCTTCGTGGTGTTGCCCCAGGTGAGATCAACTTTCTCCCAAGGCATGCCGACGATTTCTGCGGCCACACGCTGTGCGTCGCTGAAATTTTCCGTACCGAGGTTGCCGATGCCCGTCTGGATGTACATCCTGCCGTCGGGGCGGATCACGAAAAGCCCGTCGTATCCTTTGGAACCTGCGACGAAGGTGCTGCTGGAAACTCCGACGCCCCGCACTTTGCTGCCAACACGCTTGCCGCTGTTGGCAATACGATCGCTCCACTTGAATCTCTCGGCGCCCTTTGTGAGTGCATCCTGGAGGAAGCAGCTGGTCGGATAGCCGCGTTTGCCGTTCGGTCCAGGCGGCCCAAACTCCGCTTTGCTGACCGGCGCGTTAATTCTGTGGATCTCCACCTGATCGATCTTCAACTGACGCGCCGCCTTCGCCAGCAGCGGTTCCATGAGCGTGATGCCCTGCATCCCGCCGGGTGAACTCTGCGCCGACCGCGGCGTGGTATTGGTTAGCACGGAGATGCCGCGCCAGCGCATCGCCGGCGGTTGGTACAGCAGTGAGACAATGCGGCCGGACTGGTTGCAATCGCCCGCTTGATCGTACGGTCCGTTATCCAGCACGGAATACATATCGATGGCGGTGATGCGGCCATCTTTGTCGAAGCCGCATTTGATGCGCCCGGCGATACTGGGCCGTCCTCGCCCGATAAAATGTTCTTCCTCGCGGGAGATGCGCATCATCACCGGCGCGTTGCATTTCTTGGAAAGCAACGCTGGAATGATCACGTGGATCGATGCCGTGATCTTGCTGCCGAAGCCGCCACCGGTATATTCGCTGATGAGCACTACGTTGTCGGGTGAGATGCTCATCCACCGGGCGATCGCGGCGATCGTCTGGACCGTGCTCTGCGTGCCCGCGCAAACAACCAGCTTCGGACCCTGCCAATAAGCCATGACCGTTCGGGTCTCCAGACACTGGTGGCTGGTGTTGGGAGTCATAAATGTCTCATCCAGTACCAGCGCCGCGTTCTTGAACCCGCTTTCAACGTCGCCGAAGCTCCATTGATCGGTCGGCTTGCCCATGGGCATCTTGCCCTGGTCGTAGTCCTTAAAATCTTCGTTTGTCCATTTGATGGTGACTACGTCGAGCGGCGGTGGTGGCCCCTTGCCCGTGGAAGGCGGGCGCATCCAGGTGTTGCCGTCCGTGCGCGCGTTCGGGCCGTTTGGCCGCAGGCTCACGAAGGGATCAACAACGAACGGCAGCGGCTCATACTTGATCTTGATTTTCTCGATCGCATCGGCGGCTGTAAGTTCGTCGACGGCGGCCACGGCCAACACCGGCTCACCCATATACACCGGCTCCATTGCGAGGCCGCGTTCCCCTCGTTTGTTGGCTTTGATCACGACTCCCAGATCGGTTATGGAATCGGCTGGTGCCGGCAGATCGTCCATGGTAAGGATGCCTCTCACGCCCGGCATCGCAAGAGCCTCGCCTGCGTCGATATGCAGAACCCGAGCGTGCGGATAGGGGCTTAGGAGCAATTTCGTGAACAGCATTCCGTCAGCGCGGTAGTCCTCGGCATATTTCGACTGCCCGGTCACCTTCGCAACCATGTCCGGCGTGGTGTAGTTTTGTCCGACCAGCTTTTTCTTGTTCGGGGGAGTTTGGGCCGTCACCAGCGGCACTTTCGCCTGGTCGGCGGCGGACATCGGTGGTACGGGCGGCTTCGCGGGGGGCGTCGGCGCCGGAGGCGTTTGCCCTGGGTTTCCGGCGGGGAATGCGGGCGCAGTGCCCTGCGGCGGCGCGCTTGGATTGTTGCTTCCGGTATGTTGGCTCTGATTTGTGGGATTAGGCATGGTTCGCTCCGCGCGAAAGCTCGGCGCCACGCATGAACGCGGTCAAGATCTTCTCGTAGTCCTGGCACCTGCACAGGTTCCCTGAAATACCGTGGGCCAGTTCCGCGCGCGTGGGATTGGGATTTACCTTAAGAAATCCGACCGTCGCCATGATGAACCCGGACATACAGAATGCGCACTGAAAGCCTTGTTCCTCGACCACGCCTTGTTGCACGGGGTGCAGTGTGCCGTCGGCTGCGGCCAACCCCTCGATTGTCTGGATTTTCTTGCCGCGCGTCGCATGAGTGAGGATGGAGCAGGAGTAGTGCGGCACATCGTCGATCAAAACCGTGCAGGCACCGCATTCAGAGCGATCGCAACCGAGCTTTGTCCCCGTCAGCCCCAACTTGTAGCGCAACGTCATGGCCAGTGTTTCTTGCTTCATGACGTCGACCGGCCTTTGCTGGCCGTTCACGTTCAGGGTGATCAATCGTTCGACTGAGCCGGGAGCCGACGCGAAAACATGCTGAATGGTCCCTCGGAACAGGTAGCTGGCCGAAGACACGGCGCCGGCGGCAATGACCCCTTTGATCATCTCCCGACGCGTCAGATTCACGGGTGCGACGTGCCGATCGTGACTATCGGACATAAACGATCACCTCAACTTTATGGCAGGTGCCGAGCGGGGGGCACATAGGTTCATACACAGTATTTCTATACCCTTGAGCACCTGCCGTCAATGAACGGCGATCTTCGGTAGTGGGTCAGCTTGAAGTTTAAGGGACTTACTTTGCCTTAGGCATGTGCCCGTATCCAGAAATGAAGAAAAAGAAGCCGGAGCGTGACAAGCCAGAACGGGATCAGAATCTAATGGCTATTGATGCAGTGGCACACACGGCCCGTAGGGATGCTCGGCTGACCAGTCGGCCTTACCCTCGCCTCATGCCGATGCCCGCCGCCTGAGTATGCATTGAAATATTCAGGGTGTGCTTACTAATCCAACGCGGTTCTCGTCCCCAGCGGCACCTTGCAAACTGCTCCTTGCGAGCGTATGTTGCTGAACCAGCAGCAGTTCCGCGGAAGCGCACGGAGTTGCTCAGCATGGCCCCGCGTTTGCCTGTGACTGCGTTGCAGTAGTTCAGAATGCGACCGCGAAAGGAGAAACACGATGGCGACCAAGAAAACGACACATAACAAGAAACTCCCTAAAGCGAAGAAGATCGGGGCGGTCAAGCCGCTTAACTACGGGACCATTAAATGGACGTCCGCTTCCTAGCGCACTGGTATTGCGCCCCGTTACCGTCCTTCCAAGACTCCTGCTAGTTTTTTCGATTGGCAGGGGTTTTTTGTTGGCCCGAGTGCGTTTTTCGTCCCCCTAGTTGCTGCCGCGAGCGGACGCGCCGCAATTCAATCGCGAAACCTTCGGGCCGCGATTTCAAATTGGCCCACGACCCGATCTTCCACTTCTAGGGGTTCTGGAGAGTCAGGCGCTTCAGCGGACGCTTTCTACTGCTCTCCGATGACCCCCTCTTCGACCGAGACCTTCCAATCAACGCCGCTTGATTCGATGTCCAGGAAAAACTGGCGCGGATCCTCTCCCACGTACGCAACGCCTTTGCCCGCACCTTGATGATCGACGGCAACCTCCACGAATCGCCCACTGACCGTGCTGTGAACGATCGCTTGAAAGGTTCCCGCGTTCGAAGATTCAATGTTGCTGGTCTCCCACCGGATGCGCCACTGGCCGCTTTCCATGTTGAATGACTCGGTCTGGGTATTCCCACGCCCTGACCACGACGCCACGGGGCGCCATCCTATCAGCGGCTGGTTCGGCACGGATTTGGATCGAGGCCCACATGCACCCATCGCAAGAGCAAACAAAAGCAGAACGATCACTTCACCCTTCGCCAGGCTCGGTTGGCCAATGGGCTTCGACGAGAATTTCTGGTTCTGCGGCGTACCGCCTAGGCGAGACATGTTTGTCCTGTCCTGATCGGCCTCGGGATGCCGACTGTAATTACGCGTCTGCCACGTTGCGCATATGTGTTCGTCCAACTCCCATACTCTACCCGTGCCCGGCATCCGACAGGGCCCGCTTTACCTGGACTGTGTGGAGCGCAGTCTGGTAATTCTGCGGATTCAACACAGGCGTGTCGGCAATTCCCTGGCCTATGGCATGGCCCATCAGGCATTGTACAGGTCCGAGGAAGACTCGAGCCGCGGACTCGACGCCCTGATCGCGTTTGAATGGGGTCCGAATGGCGTCAATCGCGATAACAGCGTGGGCCCTTCAATAGCCGACGAGCTGTGTTGGTCGGAGGCAGAGTCCAAATCGACGTTACTGCTTGCGCGGACAAGATTGATCATCTGCTGGAGCGCGTCGGGCTGGAACTGAAATGATCCGAACCTTCGTCGGCCGGACGCTCGACGGCTGCTCAAAGGGAAAGGAACCTAGCCATGTCGAATTATCTGGGTGCCATCGATCAAGGAACGACGAGCACGCGGTTCATCATCTTCGACTCGACCGGACGTATCGTGTCCGCCTCGCAAAAAGAGCATGAGCAGATCTATCGGAAACCTGGATGGGTGGAACACGACCCGGAGGAAATCTGGCGGCGTGTTCGCGAAGTGATGACCGACGCCATGCAGCAGCGCGGAATTCGCCCGAAGGATATGGCCGCCATCGGGATTACGAACCAGCGGGAGACGACCATCGTCTGGAATCGCAGGACAGGCGTCGCCGTTTACAACGCGGTCGTCTGGCAAGATACCCGCGTAGACGATGCCGTGACCGAATTGTCTCGCGACGGAGGGCCAGATCGCTTTCGGAAACTCACCGGCCTGCCGCTGGCGACCTATTTCAGCGGGTTGAAGATCCGGTGGATTTTGAACAACGTACCGGGAATCCGAGAGCAGGCCGAAGCAGGAGATCTCCTTTTCGGGAATATCGACAGCTACCTGGTCTGGAAGCTCACCGGCGGTCCACTGGGCGGGATTCACATTACCGATGTGACCAACGCGAGCCGAACTCAGCTCATGGACCTGGCCACGCTCGAGTGGGACAAGGCGCAGCTTGAGCTGTTCGGAATCCCGGAGGTGATGATGCCGCGGATCGCTTCGAGCAGCGAAGTGTATGGACTGGCACAGCCAACAGAAGTGAAGGAAATCCCCATCGCCGGAATCCTGGGAGACCAGCAAGCGGCGCTCTTCGGGCAGGCTTGTTTTGAGCCCGGGCAGGGGAAGAATACGTACGGCACCGGCTGCTTCTTGCTGATGAATACCGGGACGGAGCCGGTTCAATCCCAACACGGTCTGCTGACCACGGTTGCGTACAAAATTGGCCGGAATCCTGCGCACTATGCTCTGGAAGGCAGCGTGGCCGTCACGGGCGCGCTGGTGCAATGGATGCGCGATAACCTTGGAATCATCCAAAAAAGCTCGGACATTGAAACACTGGCCCGGACAGTCGAGGACAACGGTGGCGTCTATTTTGTACCGGCTTTCTCGGGGCTTTTCGCGCCGTATTGGAAAACAGACGCTCGTGGAGTTATCGCAGGCCTTACGCGCTACGCGAACAAAGGCCATTTGGCACGCGCGGTTCTGGAAGCCACCGCTTATCAAACCCGCGAAGTGCTCGAAGCGATGGAACTGGATTGCGGCTGGAAGCTGGACTCCCTTCGTACCGATGGCGGGATGGTTGAGGACGACCTGCTGATGCAGTTTCAGGCCGATATTCTCAATCGCGACGTCATCCGGCCACTGATCAAGGAAACCACGGCGCTCGGCGCGAGCTACGCCGCCGGACTTGCCGTCGGTTTCTACAAGGACTTGGAGCAATTGCGCGGACAGTGGGGCGTAGACTATGTCTGGAAATGCCACATGGGCAGCGAAAAACGCGAGCGGTTGTACGCAGATTGGAAAAAAGCCGTAACTCGGTCCTTCGGTTGGGTACAAGAGCGCGGACTCAATTCGACAGCGTAGGTTTCAAGATTTGCTCGACCGCGGTGTCAGAAAACACGCCAGTCGCCGCTGAGCCCCTATTTCGCCGTCGGGTCCTTCTTCACTCCGTTGTCCATGAACTCCAGCCAGAAACCCTGAGGATCGGGAACGAAGAAAGAGCGCGTCGTGGGACCGATAAAGACCGGCACATTCGACTTGCTTAGAGTGTGCAGCCCGGCTGCTGTGACACGCGGCATAATCAGATCGTCGTCCTTGGTGAAGAACAAGAAATGCGCGGCGCCAGGATCCTGAAAGTATCCGCGCTCAAAATGCTTTTTGTGCTTCTTGTACTCTATAAGCTCCATGACGACTGGTGAACCGGGAACGATCGCCATAGCCAGTCGGAACTGGCCGGTCGTGCCGGTCAGGTCCTCATAAGTCTTGTCGCCCATCGGCGACGGGCTCACCCAGAACTTGAAGTCAGGTCCCACCAGGCTCTGGTATAACCGGGCAGTTTTCTCCAGATCATCGACAACCACGGTGACACGTGCGCCTAACACTTTGCTGCCCGGGGCGCCGGTCGTCGCAGGCGCCGGAGTCACCTCGATCAATTCGACCGGGTAGCCATCAGGATCGCGCACGAACACGGCCCGGATTTTTCCGGTCAGACCAGGCCAGCCGGAAAGCTCGACCGGATTGCCGCCGGCGGTGATCACCGGAAAGTGCTCGTCCTTGAGAAGCGCGAGCGTCTTATCGAGGTCGGTCACAAAGAGCTTCAGGTAGGAAGCACCTGGATCGCCCAATGGCGGGTTGTACGGGTGAGACTTGATTCCTTTTATTTCGATGGCCTCAATGGTCATTTCGGGCCCACCGGGCGCAGCGGAGGTCCCGGGAATGGGAAGAAGGGCTGCGCGGCTGTAGGCGTCATAGGGATCTGATACGTCCTGTCCGAGCTCGACGAATTCCTGCAGGCCCCGATGCGCGCTGAATGGCCGCGGCTGGTCGCGGGTTCCCCGAAGTTCCAATCCAATCAGGTCGTAATAGAAATGCATGGTTTGCTCGACGTTTCCGATCTGCCGGCCAAGGTGGCCGGGACGAAGAACATCTCCGGAGGGCACGATTCCCGTTGGAGGCGCATCAAGCGTGGTCCACGGGGTTTGTGCAGAAGCAATGGCGATGCCAACCAACAACATCAGGCCGATCGCAACCAACCCGGATGCGGCGTTCTGGAATGTTCTTGCCACTTGGACTCCCCTAATCTGGACAGGAGGTTTCGATTAAAATTTTTCGACCGTGCGCATCATACGCTTCCCCTTGCAACCGTCAAAACGAATACGGAAGCGGGGCGGTCTCCGGTATTGCACTTGGGATTGGCACACCGGCAAATTGTGAAGTCCAGTCTACGGCGTGCTGGCCCACTCACGAGCGTTGGCGAATGTGTGTGGGCCCCACCAGACCGTCATCTCCATGTGGTCGATCGATCCGAAGGCGTTCTGCGCGGCTGATTTATCGCCGAGCTTGAACGCCACCCACGCGAAACGATTGGCGTTTAGGTTTGAAACTCCATAGAGCCGGGTGACATCGGAATATCCGGACCGGAACTTTGGCCAGTCGATCCCCGGCAGGTCCTCGATCTGTGGTTCGCAGTTGCAGGCGAGAGTACTCGCGATGCGGAAGTAGAGGATCGAGGCGTCTGGATCGCGAAGCTGCAAGGAAGCTTGCTCAGCGAACTTCGCGATTTCCCCGGGTTCGCCGTACCACTGGGTCCGCAAGTAGTCGGCATATTCTCGGTAGTAGTGGTAATAGCTCGGCTCGAAAGCAACAGCCTGATTGAGCAAATCAAGAGCGTCCGCTTTGTCCCACCCCATCTGAAATGCGACCTGTTGCATGACTTCATACCAATGGGGGTCCCGGTCGTTCAAGTTAGCGGCCGCGAGAAGATATTGCTCGGCCGTGATATTTCGCTCGTTGTAGAGGTTCCATTGACCGCTGGAAACTTGGTTTGCGGCGCCATTGCCGCGAGCGAAAAAGGCGTAGGCCGTATAAAGTTGGGCCAGCGCGATGCGGGCGGCTGTGGAATCGGGATATGCAGTGAGCCATTGATTTAGTCGCGTAATTTGGTTCTGATAGCCCTCGTCGGTCGCGTCGCCTGAGTTCATCGGTAAGGCCAGCTGGTTGTAGAAGTCGTTATTTTTCCAGACGCCGCCGAGCAACAGCCCTCTCTCAGTGCGATTCTGCTGGGCTATCTTCTCCAGCCGGGCGAAGTCCGATTCTAGCAGCGCTTCCCTGATCGTGGCTGTGTACTCGTCGTCGGTCTCCTGGGGAATCGCCGACGGCGGAGGCAGAACGGAAGCTTGGTGGCCCCGACCGTAGTCGTGAACGGCCTGGATGACCGCCTCCATCGAAGGCTTCGGAGACGATGCCTCCGAATGGCTGCAGGAGCTCGCGGCGACGCAAAGAATCAGAATCCCGGCCGCGCCAGCCATCTTCGAAACGGTAAGGCTTTGGTTGGTAAGCATCGGGCGATGATAACGAGCCAGGTACTCTGACGGAACTGTACTAAGGGCCAAGTGGCGCGAGTTGGGAACGGGTTGTGGAAGCGTGCCGGTGGGTGCTCGCGGCGCATAATATCTGGCAGCTGTTGAAGTCAGCCCGCGCGGTAGGCAGTTCAGGGACAGGTAAAATGAACGCGACGGATCATGCCCGTCTGCGTGGCCAGGCTGTCCAGCACATCCGCGAGCGCCAGGTCGCCTGACGGTCCTACCGCGAGAATACACGCGACCTGCGTGTAGCCCGCATTCTCGGGGTTACCCTTGCGGTTTACATTCATCGTGGTGAGGCGTTTTACGCCACTACCGTCTGGTCTCATGGCGTACCAGTCTGTCCCGAAGGCCAGCTTGGACTCAGACGGAAACCGGTCGGCGCCTTTGCTGCTCATATAAACAATCCAGTCGCCCGTAGGAGTACTCACTACGCCGGGAAGCTCGTTGTAGTCATTTCCGTGTGTCAGGCGCGTTGCCTTCCCTGTCGCGAGATCCAGAATGTAGATCTGACTGAACAAGAAATTATGGGTGTCCTGGTCGCCGGTATAGGTAAGGCTCTTGCTATCACTGGTGAAAGAACCGTTTTCGTAAAAGGCGCCGCCACCGGGTTGAAAGGTTCGGATGTTTTCTATATGAGGCTCGGGTGTTTCAACGAAATCGGCCACTTTCAGTACATGCCGGTCGCCAGGTTCGTGCGATGTCCAGGCGATATGCTTGCCATCCGGGGCGAACACGGGTATCGCTATTCCCTGGTCTTTGGTATTCGGCTCGTGAGTCAATTGCCAGCTGCGGCGTCCGTCAGCGGTAATCAGCCAGAGGTCATTATGCTGGCCAAATCCGGGCATTGCCTCGTAGTCGGGATCCCCGAACAGGGTCGTGCTCGACCACTCTGGTTTCTCGGCCGCGAACATGAGGTAGCGACCGGAAGGATGCCAGTACAACAGGCCCTGGTGTTTATCGGGCGGCAGGCCTGGCTGGCCTTCGGTAATGGCCTCGGGTGTGCCCCCGTTTGGCGAGACCGTGAAGATCCGGTAGTAGCCCTTGTCATTCGGCTTTATGTACGCGACACGGTTGGTCGCAAGATTCCAGTGGGACCCCCACGCGTTGCGCATGAAAGGTTCCGAGTCGATGGTGGTACCTGTGGCCCGGTCAAGGGTGCATGCAGACGGCGATTGCGCCATTGCCCGAACCCCGAAAACGGGCGACAACATGCCGGCAGTGAGAATCGCAAGTTCGGCAAGGCCTTTGCGATAACGCGAACTCCTGGCCGTGGCGTTCGGGAACCTTTTCATTTTGATCTCTCACGAACCTACCACGTCACAACGGTGTTTGCGGAAGCCTGAGGTTGGTGCTCGCGACACAGACCTCGCTATGTGTCGAACTCAATAGTATCAAGCATCACATTCGTCAACGGCATATGGGGCGGAATGATTAAAGAGGATTTGTCGTGAAGCACACTACGAAAACCGTACCGGCCATGGGAACTGAAGATACTTCTGTTACTGCGCCAGCGCCGAATTCAGTCGCAGCGGCTGGCCAACTCGTTACGCTGGTTGGTACTCCCGACACACCACTCGCCCATGTACCCTATTGCACAGTCTTAATCGCGACAACCGCCGATAGTATATTTGGGGAAAGACCACAGAGGATTTGTCGTGAAGCACACTACGATCGACAGGCCGACCAAAGGCACCCAGGACCTCGCCGTTTCCAGGCGTGAGCCAGCTCCCTTGCAAGAACGCAGGAGCCCAGGCATGCAGTATCGTGCGCTGCTTGAATCCGCACCGGACGCGATTGTTGTGGTCAATCAGGCCGGAACGATTGTTCTGGTAAACGAGCAGGTAGAAAGACTTTTTGGCTACCGTCGTATGGAATTGATAGGTAAACCCGCTGAAATGTTGGTGAGTGAGCATTCCCGCATTCAACATCGCGCTCACCACGCCCGTTTCCGAGGGGTTGGCTCGGAACGCCCTGCCCTGCTGGGACACGAGCTGTTTGGCTTGCGCAAGGACGGCACCGAATTCCCTGCAGAAATCAGATTGAGCCCGCTGGACACAAAACAGGGGACGCTGGTTTCAAGCGCAATCCGCGACGTGAGCGTCAGGCGGAGAACCGAAGAAGATCTTCGAAGATTAGCCTCGATTGTGGAATTTTCCGACGATGCGATCATTGGTAAGACGCTTGACGGGATCATCACATCCTGGAATGCCGGTGCGGAGCGAATCTACGGATATCTTGCGAGCGAGGCCATCGGGAAGTCCATCACCATGCTCGTTCCTGCCGGCCGTCCGAGCGAGATTCCCGCGATCATGGAACGCTCGAAGGCCGGCAAGACGACCCGACACTTCATGACTCGTCGAGTGACCAAGGATGGAGAGGAAGTCCAGATCGAGCTCACGATGTCTCCGATACGGGACGCTCTGGACAATGTGGTGGGAGCTTCGGCCGTCGGCCGGGACATCACCAAGCACAAGAAAGCGGAAACCGAGCTCTTGAGCAAGATCGAGGAGCTAAAGCACTGCAACGATGATTTTGCGCAATTTGCCCATCTTGCCGCGATCGAACTCCGGGAGCCGCTGGAGGCGATGACCAATTGCGCGCAGCTTCTTGCTGGGCGGTTTAAGGGAAAGCTGCACTCCGATGTCGACGAGCACATCGCACTCGCCCTGGCGGGAGCCGAGCGCATGCAGCGGTTGATAGGTAATCTCACGGTTCTGACGCGCACCGGGACGGCTAGTTCAGATCTCTCTGATACTTCGAGCGAAGACGCGTGGCAGCAGGCCATAGAGGATCTGGCGGGGGCAATCGAAAAAAGTGGTGCGGTTCTGACGCACGATCCCCTGCCTGACGTCGTAGCCGACAACACGCAACTGGTTCGCCTGTTTCACAACCTGATTGAAAATGGAATCCAGCACAGGGGTGCGGAAACGCCCGTGATACACATTTCTGCAATCAAGAACGGAAAACACAGATGGAAGTTTTCGGTGAAGGCCAATGGCACAGGAATGGATCCCCAGAAACTCGAGAGCCTCTCAAGGATGTTCCGCCGACTGGACCTCCACCAGGAATCACCGGGAACGGGGATGGGACTGTCGGTCTGTAAAAGGATTGTGGAGCGGCATGGGGGCAACATGTCCGTCGATTCGCAGCCCGGGCATGGTTCCACCTTTCGTTTTGACTTGGCAGGCAGCAAAAAACAGTTTTGAAGTATTGAAGAAATTCCCCCTGAAGCCGCGCGGGCGTACTCCATTCCAAGACAGCAAGCGGGAAAAGACTCAGTACGTCCGGTACCCATGGGCCGAGAGCCCTTGAACTATAAATGCTTTAAATTGGTTTGCCCGATCGTACGCGAGTAATGTAACCCATGAAGTATCGGATGCATCCGGGCGTCACGCTTCGGCATTTCCGCTACGTTGTTGCGGTGGCTACGGAACTGAATTTCAGCCGTGCGGCCCTACTGCTCGACGTAGCCCAACCCTCCCTGAGCAACCAAATTCGCGATGTCGAACTGGCTGTGGGGGTGTCGCTGTTCGATCGAACCAGGCGACAAGTTACGCTCACCCGCGCCGGAAGGATTTTTGCCAATGCCGGCTCCGGGATCTTGCAACGGTCAGACAGGGCTATCCAGCGCACCAGACGAGCCGGAGCGAAGACCACCCGAGTGTTGTCGATCGGTTACAGCCCCAGAATAGATATGCGATTGCTGTCTATCGTCCGGGGCACACTGCTTTCGCGCCGAGCGGATGCTCCAAGCGTCTTCGTGAGCCTGGAGACGTCGGATCAAATCAAAGCCCTGCTAAGCGACAGCCTTCACCTGGGTCTGGTGACGCTGCCGGCAAGGCACGAGAAGCTCGTGGTGATTTCGCTGATTCGCGAACGGATTGCGGTGGTGGTTAGCGATAGACACGCGCTCGCCGACCAAACCGAGGTCAGAGTACGCGAGTTAAACGGCCAGCCCGTCATATCCCTGCCACGCCTGAGTCACCCTGGTTTTCATGATCACCTCTACAGATTCCTGAGACGACGCGGTTATGAGCCCGGTGTGGTTCAGGAAGTCACAACCGTCGCAGAGGCCCTGCACATGGTTAGAGAGGGTGCGGGAATTACGTTTCTGAAGCCGTCTGCGCTTTTGTCCCAGGCCCGGGGACTGGTGTGTTGTCAGCTTCGCGAATCGTTGGTCCAGGAAGAAACCGGGATCGCCTACAGACGGGATAGCAGATCTGTTGAGCTACGAGATTGTATTGCGGCCGTGAAAGCGCAGATCAGAGGGTTCGCCCAGGAGCGAAAAGCGCTGGAACCGGAATCGGTTGACGATGACCAGGACACGCGACAACTGAATTTATTCTAACCGTTGTGGAAGTAGTGGAACGTATCGGGAATGCCTGCCCTGCTCCGGTTTCTCCAGAATCTCTACCAGCCGGGAAAAGTCCCCTTACACTCGCTCGCAACTAGTCCGGTGGTATCGCGGATTGTTTGCGTATCACGGCGACGACCTCATCCAGCAAGACCGTGATTTTGGAAGCGCAGTCATACAGGAGCTGGCCCGCCTGTGTAGGTCGACAATCGCGCAGCGTTGTGCGGTCCAGCAGCTCCATGCCTAGTTCCTTTTCCAGGTTACGCAGAGCGATACTGACGGCCGGTTGGCTTCGTCCTACACGGTCAGCCGCCCTTTGAATACTCCCTTCCTCGACGGCTGCCATAAACATTGCGAGTTGCATCAATTCCATTGCTCTTGCCGTGAATGTTTCAGAAGGCAGTCACAGAGATCCGGCTCAAGGTCAGATCTCGCGCTCTTCAAGGGAAGGGGTTGTGCGCTGGCGGAAGAAGCGGCGTGTATCCCGAACTAGACCGGGGACGCGAACTCCTTTGTCATGGTCATTGGAGCATAAGATTACCGCAACAGCAAGTTCTCCATTACTGAATAGAGCCCCACGACCCGTTGTGTTTTGTCGCCACGGCCCTGAAACACGACCCGTCGGGCGACCTCGATATGTGTGCCTCGGAAAATTCGCAGTGTTGTTCATAACGACACACCAATGTTGGGTGTTCCTTTTTGCACAGTCCCGGATGGCCCACTCGCAAGAATATGCGTTGTCGGTCCCCCTTCCCCGGTAAGAGCCTGACGAATCGTCGGCGCCGCGCAAAGCCGCATATAGAGACGTACAAATTCCAGGTTGAGAACCCTTCGATTCGCGAAGGATGAGCATTCGAGATGAACATTAAGAAATCGAAAAGTTCCGGCGTCAACCCCGAGCGGCAGTTCCGGGAAACGCATCGGCACCGAATACACAGGAGAGTCTCATGCACACGTTGAAGGGCGGCAGGATTTGGTTGGCGGTAGTGGCACTGAGCGTTTTCGCGGCGGGTTGCGGCCGGGAACAGTCCGGGTTCGTAGCACCGTTCGTGGTTTCGACGATCCCGGCGAACCTTGCGACCGGAGTTCCGGAGACGCAGATCGTCACTGTGACCTTCAGTGAAACGATGAATGCTTCGACGATCAATACTGCGACCTTTACCGTGTCGCCGCCCAGCGGAGTGGCCATCGGGGGCACGGTCACCTATTCCGGAGTGACCGCCACGTTTACTCCGTCGGCAAATCTGCAGCTCAACACCATCTATACCGGCAATATCTCGATGGGCGCAAAAGATCCTGCGGGCAATTCGCTTGCGACCGCTTACAGCTGGACGTTCACAACCGTCGGCGTCCCGACAGTGACCTCCACAATCCCGGTAAACCACGCGACCGGGGTTCCGCTGAACCAGGCGATTTCCGCTACCTTCAGCGAGCCAATGAATCCAGCGAGCATCAATGCCGCAACCTTTCTCGTGACCGGGCCCCCGGGCGCGACAGCTGTGTTGGGTACGGTCACCTACGTTGCAGCGAGCAACACAGCGATTTTCACGCCGACGATCAATCTATCCGCCACCGACCCTTATACAGCGGAGATCACCACAGGAGCGATGAGCGCTGGAGGCCTTCCTCTCGCAGCGAATTATGTGTGGACGTTCATGACCGGCACAACCACGAATTCCAGTACGCCAACGATCATTTTCACAAACCCGGGGAGTGGCGCGACCGGTGTGCCCCTGAACCAAAAAGTCACGGCGACGTTTAGTACGGCAATGAACGCTGCCACCATCAACGGCACAACCTTTACCCTGGCCGGTCCCGGCGGAACGGCAGTGGCCGGCACGGTCACCTATGCTGCGGGAAGCAACAGCGCACTGTTTTCGCCGGCAGTAAATCTCACGGCGAGCACTGCGTATACAGCCACGATCACCACCGGAGCAAAGGACCTGGCAGGCAATGCCCTCGGTGCTGGCGTGGTACCGAATCCCTGGACCTTCACCACCGGAACGACGACAAATACAACGTCTCCGACAATCACCGTCACCAATCCGGCCAACATTGCCACAGGCGTTGAGCTCAACGCCACCGTGAACGCAACCTTCAGCGAGGCAATGAATCCGGCAACTCTGACGTCTGCGACATTCACGTTAGCAGCACCAGGCGGGATCGCCGTTCCCGGAACGGTGACGTACTCCGCGGCGAGTGACATTGCGACGTTCACGCCGACCGATCCCCTTGCGATGAACACGGAATACACAGCCGATGTAACGACCGGCGCAAGAGATCTGGCCGGCAATCCGCTGGGTGCGGGCGTGGCACCGAATCCCTGGACCTTTACAACGGGTCCCCCGTTTGCAGCAGGGGCACCAGGTGCAATCGACCTTGGCTCCGCCGCTGCTTTCGGTGCATTTGGCGGAACGGCTGGAATCACCAATGAAGGAATTAATACGGAGATCAATAACGGAAACCTTGGGACCACCGCGGTCTCAACCGCAGTGACCGGTTTTAACGACACAACATTGCCCGGAAGCCCGCCACCTTGCAGGTATACGGAAACTCCGCTGAACGTCGGCGTGGTCAACGGAGAGATCTACACCGCGGCCCCGATGCCGACTGTTGCGTGTCCGAATGAAGGGACTATGGCGACCTTCTTAATCGCACAAGCCGCCGGCAACGACGCGCTCATCGCGTACAACGCCATGGTTGCACTACCGCCAGGAGCAGATCCAGGCGCCAACCTCGGTGGGTTGACCCTCGCACCGGGAACGTATACGGCCCCGGGCGGTTCTTTCCTGCTGACGGGAAGCGATCTCACGCTCGATGCCCAGGGCAACGCGAACGCAGTCTGGGTTTTCCAGATGTCAACATCACTCACGGTCGGCGCGCCGGGAGCGCCTCGCAGCGTGATCCTGGCGAACGGCGCTCAGGCTGGCAACGTGTTTTGGCAGGTTGGTAGCGCCGCGACGATTAACGGGGCCGGAGGCGGCACCATGGTGGGAACGATCATCTCCCAGGCCGGAATCAGCTTCTCGACCGCAGGCAACAACGCCCCGCCGTTCACCGTTCTGGACGGAAGGGCTCTGGTGCTGACCGGACCCGTAACCGTGGTCAATACGATCATCAACGTCCCTTAGGGCCCGAGGTTATCAGGCCGAACATAAAAAGGATTGAAACCATGCCTTGGACAAAGGCAAGCGCATTACGAAGCGAAACCTAGGAGCTGACGATGAAAGTTGTAGCGCGCATGTTTGCCACTGTTGCGGTTGCTTTTCTGCTGGCCTATCCACTCCGGGCTGACGACACGCCCAAACCGGGATCACCGGCAAAGGCCGTCACCACGACCGATAAGGATACGGCTGCCAGTTCCGGTGCGGCTGATGGCACTGCGGCTGCGGCCACACCGCCTGCTCCCGCTCCCGCGCCGTCGTCGGCAGCAGAGTCGAGGGATTTCCCCAGATTTGAGCTCTTTCTGGGGTACTCGAACATCCTGGCTACGCCGATGCGCACGTCAAATCGAATTGCGGACGTTCAGGGAGGCGACACCAACCTCGCAATCAATTTCAACCGCTACTTCGGCATCGTCGGGGACTTTGCGGGATACCACGCCGACACCCTGACGTTTAACCAGCCCGGAGGCCCAGCGCGCGATGTTGGCGCCGACGGCAAAGTCTTCACGTACATGGGCGGTCCGCGTCTCTCCTTCCGGCAGCCTCGCTTCACACTATTTGCTCAGGCCCTGGTCGGCGACGCAAACGCTCAGAAGGTGACCGTGAACCGTTGTTCAGGTTCTCCTGTCTGTGCTCCCCTCCCTTCTGAAAACGTCCTTGCTGTGGCTGTGGGAGGCGGACTCGACCTAAACGTGCACCGCCATTTCGCAATTCGCCTCTTCCAGGCCGAATATCTGATGACCCGGTTCAAGGATCCCACTTCGGCTGCGGGAACTACCGGAACACGCGATAACGTGCGCCTTTCGGCGGGAATCGTATTCCGCTCCGGAGAAAACACTCCCCTGATCCCAAGCGCGTCTTGTTCGGTCGAACCGAGTGAAGTCTTCGCAGCAGAAACTGTGACCGTGACGGCCAGCGGATCGAATTTCGATCCCAAGCGGACAGTGGTGTATAGCTGGAGTGGCAGCGGCGTGAATGTTACCGGACGCGGCGCCTCCACGCAGATTGACACTTCAGGCTTGCAGCCGGGTCCCTACGTTGTCACCGCGAACTTGAACGATGGAAGAAAAATGGGAGTGGCATCCTGCAATGCCAGGTTCGTCGTGAAACAACCTCATCCGCCCATCATTTCATGCACGTCAAATCCGACAAGCGTACCGCCGGGTGGGACCTCGACGATCACTTCGGATGCGAGCAGTCCGGATGGCCGCAGGATCACCTACAGCTACACGTCAAACGCCGGCAGTATCACCGCGAACAACGCCACAGCCACTCTGAATACCGGCAGCGCACAACCAGGCGCCATCACGGTCGCGTGCAATGTTAGCGATGACCGCAATCCAGCGCTCACGGCCTCATCCACAACAAGCGTTAATGTCGAAGCTCCGCCGGCTCCGGCTCCCGAGATCAAGGAGCTCGAAGCCAAGCTTGCCCTGCACAGCATTTACTTTCAGACCGCCCGTCCGAGCATCGCGCATCCCGATGGCGGACTGGTTGACAGCCAAGCAGAGATCCTGGCAGTGCTCGCTGCGGACTTCACGAACTATCTTAAATACATGCCGGACGCCCACTTGATCCTAAGCGGCCATGCGGATCCCCGCGGCACGGTTGAGTACAACAAGCTGCTGACCGAGCGGCGTGTGGATCGCACCAAGAACTTCCTGGTGCAACACGGTGTCCCTGCCGACCACATCGATACGAAATCGCTTGGCAAGGAAGACCAACTGACCGCCGATCAGACCAGGGAGCTCATCGCGCAAGATCCGGATGTAAGTCCGGCTGACAGGCAGCAGATGCTCGATAATCTGCAGGTGATGGTCCTTGCAAACAATCGTCGTGTCGACGTCACCTTGAGCACCACGGGACAACAGTCCGTACGCGCTTACCCGTTTAACTCGAAAGACTTCCTGGCGCTGATCAGCACCAAGGGAGTGGAAAAAACGCCACCAGCCAAAAAAGCACCCTGAGACACAGAGCGCCGGTTGAACGAGACCGAAAACAGCACGAAATTGCTGTTTCGGCGGTTCTCCCGGCGCAGCCTCCAGGACGACGAGCTCTCGTCTCAAGTAGGCCGACTGTTGGTCGTGTGTCGTCCGTGCGATTTATCGTCTGACTCCCAGTTTGTTCTTTCTGCTCCGTATCCCCACCTAGCTTGAACTTCTTCGCGCGCATTGACGTACTATGTGCCGGGTCCCGATTTGTGAACATGGAGGCCGTGGTATCGCCGTGCGGCCAACTCGCTACGAGGCGACGGATCGAATGCGATCAGAATTCGAAAGCGCAGCGGCGGACAAAACGCAGCGAAAATACGCGAGGCTTGCGGGATGCTTGTACCTCGGAGTGATCCTCATGGCTCTCGCCGGAGGCTTCACCCTCTCCCACGTCGCCGGGACTGGGAACTTCGACGAAACAGCAAAGAGAATCGCGGCGTCAGAACACCTATATCGATTGGGACTCTCCATCGTGGTGGTTGCGAGTTTGGGCAGCGCCCTGCTTGCCTTTGCGCTGTATGCAACGCTAAAGCCTGTCCACAGTCTGCTCGCTCAACTGGCGATGATTTTCTGTTTGGGAGATTCATTCCTGGCTCTGGTGGTACGGATGTGCGGCTTCGTGAGGGTGCAGCTGTATGTCTCCTCCCAAACCGATGGGGCCGGTACGATCGCCGCCCACGCCATGGCGGACCTGATGCGAAGTATTGCGGGTGCCACGGAGAACCTCGGCGGTATTGCGTTCGGTATAGGCTCGCTCCTGTTCTTTTATCTGTTTTTCAAATCGGCCTGTATCCCGCGGATCCTGGGGGCACTAGGTGTCTTTGCCTCGGTAATCTGGACGGTTGTGTATTTTGCGAATTTGGTATTCCCGGAACAGCATTCGCTGTTCCAGCTCATCTGTTTTCCTCCGATGGCCCTTGCCGAGGTCCTAACCGGCTTCTATCTGATGCTGTTTGCGGTGAAGAGCGAGATCCGTGAACATCAGCCGGCTTAGCGGGTGGCAACTTGGGGCGGGGTAGCGGATCGCCAACAAGGCAATTCTCACTAAACAGAGATTGCGCGTGAATCAGGAGTCCGCCCAGGCGCCCTGTATCGTGGAATTGATAAAACCCTGCTGGAGTGCTGCTATGCCGTTCGAATGTTATCTGGGGATCGGTGAAGCTTAAAACGACGGCGGCCTGTCATATGCCGCCACTTGATTGGGGCTGAAGTCGGGCCCCTTAGTTCCGGTCCCATCATCGGTCCGCCTGGAGGCTTTTTCCGCGTACAAGATCTGATCTGCCCTCTCGAGCATCGATTGGCTCGTATCACAAGTCTGGTAGTGAGCTCTGCCCACCGAATATCGAATTGAAATGACTTTATGATTGAGCCGAATCTCCGGGGACCCGATACGATCCAGAATCGCGTCGATTTTCTCCCTGGGGCACTCTGGAAGGATAATCAGGAACTCGTCTCCGCCGATTCGGACGGGAATATCACATGCACGAATCGCCCTCTTCAGACGTCGAGAGAATTCCTTCAGGGCCGTGTCGCCGGCAGCGTGCCCAAATTGATCGTTAATGTCCTTGAAATAATCGAGGTCGAGCAGAAGCACGGCCAGGGGATCGGAATTTCGCTCCGATCGCGCGACTTCCTCCGCGAGGCGCTGTTCACCGAAGCGGCGATTGTGAAGCCCGGTCAGCGGATCAAGAATCGAAAGGTCGTACAGTCT
>Ga0209624_10000742_pt1 | contig 28224 bp, 24 predicted proteins | sample JacPinW_OM2H0_O1_FD_188565 | JGI IMG/M metagenome (GOLD analysis project Ga0209624, IMG submission 188565) | Forest soil microbial communities from Algoma, Ontario, Canada - Jack Pine, Ontario site 1_JW_OM2H0_O1 (SPAdes) (version 2) | ecosystem: Environmental > Terrestrial > Soil > Boreal...
TTTCACAACGATCGGTTGGGGCGCGCCGGTCAAGTCGCCGATCATATCCTGTAACTTCTGGATAAAGTCGACGTCCAGGACCGGTTCTTCCTTCTTCACCTGAGCGCGAATTTCTCCCATGATGTCGTCTATGTTGCGACTGCGCTTGTCTTTCAGTTTTACAGAAATATCTCCGGTATTTGGCTCAGTCACGGCCGCAAAGCCAAGCTGCAAACCAGTTCGGCGCGACATGCTTTCGACCTCGGGTACCGCTCGGATGATTTTCTCCACATGCGTGACGACGCGATTTGTCTCTTCAAGCGAACTACCGGGAGGCATTACGTAGTCAAGAATGAATCCGCCTTCGTCCATGTGCGGAAGCAAGTCCGATCCCAATTGCATGAAGCAGAGGTACGAAACCGCAATCAGGACGGCGCAAAGTCCGCCCAGCCAAATCGGGTGCTCCAGAGCGCGGCGCAACCAGCGCTCGTAGAAGACGACCACTTTTTCGAAGAAGCCGCCCTTCAGCGATTCTTCTTCCGCGGCCATCATGCGCTTCATGCGCGCAGCTTCCACGGCTTCTTCGCTCATACCCGTGGTTTCCGCGAGGTCGGCGGAAGCAACCGTGAAGGTGAGGCCAGCCTGGGCTAGTAGCTCGTGACGGCGGGGCGAGGCAGAGGCAAGGATAAGCATGTCAGCTTGAGACTATCGGCAAGACAGCGCGTTCGGCAACAGCCGTCAGAACTATCAGGGTCCGGCATCTTGAAATGGTACGTATCGGAAAGGGAAGGGGGTCCTATGCTTCAATGTCTTCCACGGAGATATGCGCCTGCATAGTGTGGGTAGCGCCGGGGGCAAGCCTCACTAAGTTGGCGGCGGCGTTGACGGTCTCGATCGCGATGAACTTGTGCCACTCGCTCGGCTCCAGGTCGGGCAGCTTCAGCGCACCGGAGTCCCATGGATTCCAGATCACCGTGGTATCGGAACCGGCTTTGGCGACGGTGATGCGGCGCCTCCCGACTGCGTCGTGCAGCACGCAGGTCGCTGCGGTATTCGGGTAGACGCGGTCGGTCGGGCTGGTGATAGCGACCGCGCCGTGCTGCATCATGTCGCGCATGTCCTCCATCTTGTCGAGGTAAGTTGTGCCTTCCAGCCCCGTCACGCTTGCCTCGTGAATGTCGGCAATGGAGTAGTAGGTGTGCAGAGCCTCTTCAAAGATGAGTGGAGTGTCCGCGTCGTTCGCGACAGTGAGCCGCATCGTGAGAGTGCGCCCAATGGTGAGTTGGTAGACAAGATGAAAATGGCCGTAACCGAGGCTTCGGCTGAGCTCGGTCGGCCCCAGCGTAAAGGTCAGGTGCAGATCGTCGTCTGCCAGCGCGGCGAAGGCCAGCGTCCAGTCCTGGATGCGCGCAAAGCCGTGGCTGGGGCCTGTTTTGCCATCGTGGCGGGCGGCGAACCAGGGAAAGGCGATCGGAACACCACCACGAATAGCTTTACCCGGCACGAAGTCACTCCTACGGCTGAGGAACAGGACAGCCTGCTGTCCGGCAGGCTGCCAGTGGGCGAGGTGTGCTCCCTGCAGATAGACCGTGGCCCGCGCGTGCGACGTGCTGATCTCCGCATAGACGAGGCCCGACGGGGTGGCTTGAAAAACGAGAACGCCGGGGATGGCGAAGTGTTCGTTGAACTGTACGATGTCCATCATTGTTCTTCGACTGTCTCCTCGTTGCGGCTGCGTGTTTGAGAATTCGACTAGATCTGAGAATACGTGGTTGGACTCAGGATCAGGTTCGTGATGTTGCTGACGATCTCCTCAAAGTTGTATCGCGGCGAGGCCGTTAGTTTCTTCCATGCAGGGTCGTCGCGGAAGATATCCCACTTTGTATTCAGTTCGTTCAGGTCCGCGAAGCTGAGCATGTAGGTGAGATTGGGCATGCGCGAACCGATGAGCGTATCGCCATAGAAGATCTGGCCGAAGCCTGCGCTCTGAAAGATTTCGAACTCTCCGTGATGAAACATCTCGACCTTGCGAACGTGCGCCTGGCTGCTGGGGCTTTCGTACGTTCGAAGCTGAAAGATGCGCTTACCGTTTCGCGCTGTCGCAGCGGGGGGTGTGAGCTTAGGCCAACCTTCGAACGCGGCCAGCAGGGAACTCTCGACCCGCTGAAAGGCTGGCGCCGTCGCTGGTGCATTCCAGAAGGGCTCGGCAGCCTTCATGAACTGCTCGTCCTTCACCAGGTGCAGTTCGGCGGTGATGAGGGCCTCGAGCTTCGTCGAAGGAAGCAGTAGGTACAGCGTCGGCGTGTCGGGTCCGATGTCGAGGTGAAACGCGCCTACAGGAGCGACGCCGAGCCGGTTGAGCGCGGGGATCAGCGCATCGGCCAGGTAGCGGTTGGTGAGAGCCACCTGCGGTCCGCTCTGCAGGTGGTACTTGCGAATCTCGTAGTATTCGCGGGGCACGCCCGATGCGGTCTGTAAAGGAGACTGCGCGGACGATTGCTTTGCCAAAGCGACAGTCGAGGCTGCGAGAGATGAGGTCAAGAATGCACGTCTTTTCATAAAGCTCCTTGTTCGAATATGTCCGAGTGCGCGGCTAGCAACGCGCGATGGTGCAACATGAGAGTCCACTCGAAGAATACCGCTCTCTTCTGCATTGCGCATCTATCGGCAACACCATGGACAACCCTTGAGGATTTGCATTCAGCGGCGGCCTTTGGGCTTTATGCTTGAAGTCACCATGGGTCGTGTCCCGTTCCATCTGCTGCTCTCCATTGTTCTTTTGTTTGCTGCGGCGCGCGCAGCCTCTGCGATTGAAGTGGGGATCTCTTCCCGGGCGCTTGAACGTACCCTACGTGCGCAACTCTTCAATGGCCCCGAGGGGCGTTACTACATCAAAGGCGACGCAAACTCCGCCTGCTACGTCTACGCCGACTCTCCCCATGTCACCTTTGTTGCGGACCGCATCGTTGTGCACGTCCACGCCAAAGCCAAGCTCGGTACCGCCGTTCATGGTGCCTGCATCGGCGTCACGCTCTCCACCAACGCCGACGTTTCTCTGGTCCCGGACGCCGAAGAAGAGTCGATCGGCTTCCGCGATGCGCGCATTGAGCGGCTCAGCGAATCCAAAGAACTCAACTTCCTGCTTGTGCCTTTTCTCAGCCATAAGATGCCAGACAAGATGAAGGTGAACGCCGCGGTTCTGATGCGGCAACTTCTCAGCCGATCAACTGAGACGACCGGTTATGCGCTTTCGCTAAGCTCATTGAAACTGCACTCTCTTCTAGTCGAAGGCGAGTCGCTAGTGATGGACGTGGACGCCAACCTGAAGGTCGATTGAGGCTGTTGCCGCTATTGCGGAGTCGTGGGTGGAGTCGTCAGGACGGTTGTTGGAGCAACCGCAGGGACAATGTCCGGTGATGTAAGAGGCCGCCTCGTTCCGGGCTCTGCCGAAGCTGGATCGTTCCCCTTAGTCACAGGCTCTCCCGGCACAATCTCCACCGCCGCGTCCTTTGGCGCCTTGAAGCGTCCGTCGGTCAGGTAAGCAACGACAAGCCCTGCGGTCACTTCCGGGTTCAATACTGCCAGAGGCACAACGTACTTCTTCGACTTCACCACCGACTCCAGTACGCCGTCAATAGGATGGCTGCGAGGAATGCTGCCCGGCACCTGCGGGATCTGGAAGGTCGAAAATTGGAGATCTGGATGCTTCTCGGCATACTTGGTCAGTGACCGTGCTACCTGCTTCGGCGTGGTGATCCCAAGATCGACAAAAAAATTCCTATGCACGCCATGCGGGTAGTAGACGTTCAGCAGTGTGCGCGTGAAATCGGCGCAGTTGTGAAACAGCAGATTGAAGTGGCCGTCGTTCCGGCTGTCGTTGAACTTGTCCATGAAGCGTTCGTCCTCGTCCGCCGTCGTCTGGACCTGAAAGCCGTAGATCTTGCGAACGTATGACGCGCCGACCAACTGCGTCCATTCCCCATCAGGCGCCTCCCCTTCTTTCTTTCCCTTTGTCACGTCCGGCGCGTACTCCTCCAGGTGGCTGCGGCGATACTCGTCGCGCAGGCGCGCCACGAGCGTCGCATCCGCCTCGGCCGGCACGTCCTCCACCCGCTCGATCGCATAAAGATACGGAACCAGCGGAATCGCCAGCCAGTCGTAGCCGTCGATCTTATGATATCGGCTGATCACCGCGCCTGGCTCGCCGGGCCGGCATGGCCGCAATCGCGTGGGCGACTCGGCGCAGATGTGGTTCAGAAAGATCGCCGCATGTCCGGTGGGATTGAACGCGCCAAACTCGCCGTATGGCTCTTCCATCAGCAGAGCAGCGTCGGCGCGTGCCCTTACGCCTCCCATCGCAAGTAGGACTGCCGCGAGAGTCATCAATGCGACGCGCATCTTTGTCATTCGAAACTCTCCGCGACCTGAATTTCAGAGACACAATGCATGGAACCCTTATTGTCTCAAAGAGGTTGCGATCCTACGTAAAGAATGCCTGATACAGATCGGAATCTCCAATGAATCTGCTCCTAGAAGGACAGACGCGCGCCGAACTGGAACTGGCGTGGATCGTACGAGGCCGTCGGTGTTCCAGCCGCGGTGTAAAGGAGATTCACGTCGAGAACGTTAAATTTGTTGATCAGATTGAAGATATCCGTGGAAACCAGCAACGCTATTTGATGCGAGAAGGTAAAGCTCTTGGCGATGCGCAGGTCCGTGAAGACGGTGTATGGCTTTACCCCGGCATTGCGTGGCAGGTCACCGTTGAAGTAGCTGCTGTCGATGCCGGCGGTCGGAGGAGCGTCGCTGTAGCAGGGCAGATTCAGATATCCGGTCGGCGAATAGCGTGAGGCGACCGGCGCGTTCCCGCAACTTGTCCTTCCACTGTTAGCGGCTACAACGTTGGGGCGATCGGTAAGCGGATCGAAGTCGAAGTTTGTGTCGGTACCGGTCAGGATGTTGAACGGCCTGCCTGAAGAAATCTCGAAGATCGGCGCGACGGTGACTCCCGAAAACACTGCCGGCATAAATCCGGAGCCGCCAAGATGACCCGAGTTGTACACGCCCGACAGAACAAAACGGTGGCGCTGGTCGAAGGTAGAGTTGCTGCGCTCGGCGTTCGGGTCGAAGTTATTCTGCGGTGCATCCGAGTTGGAAACAACGTCAGTGGAGTCGTCGATCGCGTGCGACCAGGTGTAGCTGAGTAGAAATTCGTAATTCGACGTGAAGCGTTTTTTCAGGTTGACGCTGAGCGCGTTATAGTCCGAGGTTCCGGTCGTCAGGTTTGGCGTCATGTCGCCGAACGGCACCGGAAGGCCCACGCCCAGCCCATCGGCCGAGGCGATCTCGCTGGCAAGCGCGACGCATTGTCCTGCGCCCTGACTGACGAGGAACGGCGAGAGCGACACGTTGAGACCTGAGCGGCGAAAAAAGTTCAGCGCCGGCGGAGCGACGTAAGGTCCCGTGGGGCCAACGCCGCAGGGATTCACCCCGCTCGCCGTCGCAGCCGTCAATGGGCTCGATGTCGGGCTCGCTGTTCCTGGCTGCGCGGTACCTGCATTCACTGCGTTGACCGCATTGCGCCAGTTCGCAACGAGCAGCTGCGGGTTCACCGAGTTTACGTTGACGGGCCTGTTGAGGTGTCGGCCGCCTGTTGAGTTGTACGCAATGTTGAGCGAGAGGTCATGACCCAGATCCTGCTCGATGCCGAATGAGATCTGCTGCACGTAGGGCGTGACGAAGTGCAGATCTGCTGGAAGCCCCGAGGGCAGAATGGCCAAGGGAAAGCCGCTGGCAAGGAAGTTCTGATTGACAAACTGGGAGTTCGAACTATTCGGATCGAAGCGCTGCTGTCCGGGAAGATAGTTCAGCCCGGCAGCAAGCGGCCCAAGGCAGTTCGCGTTCGCAAGCGACCCCTGAAAGGTATTGGTGGCGTTGAGATTCGCGACCGGATTGATGGTACTGGCGGCAGTACAGGGTGCTCCGCCGGCAAGAATGACCAGGGGCACTGTAGTGGAGTTGAAGACCATGGACTGCGCCTCCAGGTTGCCCGGCGCACGATCGTAAAAGATGCCGTAGTTGGCACGCACAATAGTTTTGTTGTCGCCCCGGAGGTCATAGGCAATGCCGACACGAGGGGCAACGTTGGTGTCCTGTAGACGTATGCCCTCGCGAATGCCGTAAGTACGCTCGGCCGCGTTGGTGTCGGCGTTCAAAGCAAGTTGAGTCGGGAACGCCTCTACGTCGTAGCGGACGCCGATGTTCAACGTGGCTCGGCTTGTGACGCGCCAGCTATCTTGCAGGAACGCGCCGAGGGTCTTTAGGTCGTACTTGAAGGTCGTTAGGCCAATGCCCTGCACATACGACTGCGGAACCCCCAGCCCGTACGCCTGAATCGGCGAGAAGCCGGGAAGACCGGCGAGCGCGGGGGACACATCGGTGGCATCGAGCGCCGCAAAGGAGTAATCGCCGCCGCCGTATAGCTGGCCCTGTTCGATGTTGATGGGGATATAGCGCAGATCGATGCCGGTCTTGAAGGTGTGTCCACCGCGCGTGTAGGTGAAGTTGTCCTGGAGCTGATTCTGGTCTTCTATGCGGTCGACGACGGAGAACGGTGTCTTGCCGAAGTACGCGAAGCCCGGAATATTCACCGCGACGCTGGCCCCACCAGGCGAGCTCGAGTTGGAAAAGAGGACAGGATGACGCGCGAACTGATAGCGCAGCTCATTCACTTTGTTGGTGCCCAGCAGTAGCGTGTGCTGGCCTGCGATCGCATAGTCATGCAGACTCTGCGTCGCCGTGCGCGAGAACGAGTTTTCGCCAAGGTTTTGGTTGGCCGCGCTCTCCTGAATGCCACTGATGAAGCTGGGGACTACGCTCGCATGCAACACAAGCTGCTGATTGTTCGTAATCTTGTGGTCGAGGCGCAGCGAGTAAATCTCAGTCCTCTCCGAGATTGGGAAGTTGCCGATCAGGCTGTTGAGCGCGACGAATGACGCCGGCGCTGGCTGGCCCGAGGTGACAAAGTTGTTAGGGCCAATCGTAGGTTGCAGAAAGGCGGGGTTCTGTCCCGTAAGCGCGAGCGAGGAGCTGGAGCCCACCAGCGCAATATACTGCTGAATCCCCGGCGTGTTGGCGGGAGCGACAGCAAGGAATGCCTGCTGCTGTGATGTGCCCTGGACGGTCAAGACCCCCGTAGGCTGACCATAAAACTTGCTGACGTCGATACTGCTAAGCCCAAAGTTATCGACCCCAATATCCGAGAAGCCGGTCTCTTGTCGGCGTGTGATCTCGGTGGAGAAGAAGTAGAAGGTCTTGTCCGGAATGATCGCGCCGCCGATGGTGAATCCCGCCTGAACGCGAGTGTAAGCAGGCTGATACACCGTCGAGAACGGGTTGGTGGCCTGAATGTAACGGTTGCGCAGAAAGCCAAACGCGCTGGCATGCGTCGCATTTGTGCCTGATTTGGTTACGATATTCACCACGCCGCCTGAAGCCCGGCCATACTCCGCCGCGAAGCCGTTCGTGACGATCTGAAACTCCTGCACCGCGTCCTGCGAGACGGTCGAGCGCGTACCACCAGAGATGTAATCCCCCGCATCGGCACCGTCCACGTTGATCGAGTTCGACCGCGCCCGCACACCGCCGAAGTTCAACCCCGAGGTCGGAATCGCACCCACTGCCGGCGCTGCATCACGCGCGATCTGCGAGTTAGTCAGCGTGAAGTTGATGTAATTGCGGCCATTCGTGGGTAGGTTGTCGATGCGCACCTGGTCGATCGTCGTCGACTGCGAGCTGCGCTGAGCCTCGATCAGGTCTGCGCCCGAAGTCACCGTGACCGTCTCCGTGCTGCCTACCGAAAGCGAAAGCGGAAGTTGCGCCTGGTCGCCTATATTCAGGACGACGTTCTTACTGACGAAAGTGTTGAAGCCGGTGTAGGTAGCAGTGACGGTGTATGTGCCAGGCGGCAGAAGAAAAAACTTATAGTCACCCTGAGCATCTGTGGTCGTCGTCCGCGAAAAACCTCTTGAAGCGTCGGCAATGGTCACTGTCGCGTTCGGAATCACCGCGCCGGTCTGGTCGTGCACGGTTCCACTAAGCTGTGCGGTTGAGATGTTCTGGGCCTGCAGTCTGGCGGCAAACAGGCACGTCAGAGCAAGCAATGCGGCGAGAGCGAGGGATGAGAAGAGCCCCGATTTGCGAATAAGCATGGATGATGCTCCCTGGGCAACCAGACGAGGCTGCATCTTGTTCGCAGCGTCCCGAATGGCAATCTTGCTGACGCGTTGTTCTACATGAATGAGTATTCAGTACGCAAGAGGCAAACCGTTGACGGCAGATATACCGCCCAAAACGCCAAAACCGATGGACATCACCAGTGACTGCGGTAGTATTTCCGCGGACCGGTGCGGCCTGCATCAAAGTAGGAAATAAAGCCGTACGACACAAAATGCGATGAGCCGGAGGCACATTGTTCACACCACACACGTATCCGGCGGCGTTGCTTCTGATGATACTCAGCATGCTCTGCTGGGGTAGTTGGGCCAACACCCAGAAGATCGACCAGGCTTGGCGCTTCGAACTCTTCTACCTCGATTACACCTTCGGCCTGCTTGCAGCGGCGGTGCTGTTCGGGCTTACTTTCGGCCGCACACACGCCGCCTCGGCCAACAGCTTCTTCGTCAATCTGCATACCGCCAGCAATCGCAGCATCAGCGAGGCCTTTGCCGGCGGTGCCATCTTCAGCATCGGCAACATTCTGCTGGTTGCGGCGATCTCCGTCGCGGGCATGGCCGTCGCGTTTCCAGTAGGAGCCGGGCTTGGGCTGGTGCTCGGTACGCTCCTGAACTACTTTGTCTCGCCCACCGGCAATCCGGTCCTAATCTTCAGCGGCATCACGCTGGTCTGCGTTGCCATTGGCCTCGACGCGTTGGCCTATCGCGACCTCGAGGGCACGGGCAAATCTGGCAAGAAGGGAATTATACTCAGCATCGGCGGCGGCATCGGAGCCGGTCTCTTCTACCCGTTCGTGGCGAAATCGCTCAGTGGCTCGGCCCACCTGGTTCCCTACACCGTCAATTTCGTCTTTGGGCTGGGAGCACTCACGACGGCGCTCCCAATGGGCTATCTTCTTATGCGCAGGCCGGTCAACGGCCCTCGGCTTTGTTATCGCGACTACGTAGCAGGCAACGTGCGCGTCCATGCATGGGGCTTGGCTGGCGGCGTGGTGTGGGGTCTCGGGACGATTGCAAACTTCGTCGCGTCATACGTGCCGATGATCGGCCCCGCAACTTCGTTCGCCATGGGCGAGGGCAACACGATGATCTCCGCTCTATGGGGAGTCTTTATCTGGAAGGAATTCAAGGGCGCAAACTCTCGCGTGAGACTCCTTCTCGGTCTAATGTTTCTGTTCTTCCTGCTCGGCCTGACCTCAATCGCACTCGCTCCGATCATCAGGTAAGTAACATCATTCTCTTTCGACGAAGAACAGCCGCAACGCTCGTGCCGGTCGGACAAAGATCAAGCAGCGAACAGCCGTGCATCCGGGAAGAGCGGTGCGGTTTACATCGTCCACTATTTTTATTCAGCAGCAGTGCAGCGAACAGGCCGGTCAGTTGCGCGTAATGCCGATTTCCATGCCCGCTGGCGTCCGCAGCCCCCAGGCCATGCGCGGCGTATTGTGTGCCAATCCAACGCGGCCATCCGGTCCAAGCAAAATAATTCCACCATGCCCACCCAGCCGATCGAACAGATACGCAATGGCCGCATGAGCCGCCTCGTCGGGGCTAGCACCCGCAGCAACGCGGTCTACAGCCCACTTGCCGAGAACAAGTTTCATGATCGGCTCACCCCAACCCGTCAGCGAGACCGCGGCGGACAGATTATCGGCATAGCAGCCGCAACCGATCAACGAAGAGTCGCCTACCCGCCCTGGGGCCTTGTTCAACGTGCCGCCTGTGCTGGTTCCCGCGGCGATATTGCCGTGAACATCGAGCGCCACAGCTCCAACCGTGTCGTGCGAATCCAGACTTCCCGAGAAGGTCTCGTCAGGAAGACCAGCCCGCTCATCGGCCTGCGCCTTGTAAAGCCGCTCCTGCTCCCGCGGAATCACTAACTCCATGTTGTCGCACAACGCCATACCGTGCTGCCGCGCGAATCTCTCAGCGCCCGTCCCGACAAAGTAGACATGCAACGATTTATCCAGCACCAAACGGGCTGCACGAATAGGATTCCGCAGCCGCTCGACGCAGGCCACGCCGCCGGTGCGAAGGTTCTCTCCGTTCATCAGCAGCGCATCCATCTGCACGCGGCCATCCTGCGTGAGAAACGAGCCTCGCCCCGCGTCGAAGGTCTCATCATCTTCCATGATGGCCACAGCCTCTTCAACAGCGTCGACCGCCGTAGCCCCTCGTTCGAGCAGAGCGTACCCTGCCGTCAAGGCATTAGCAACTCCAAGTTCGTGGGCCGCAACAGCGTCGTCGGGCATAGCCCAAGCGCCGCCATGAATTAAGAGAACAGGCTGCGTATTCATTTCACCGATAAGTCTACGGGATACGACCCGATCTTGGCCGAGCCGCATCCCGGAGAACTCTGTGGTGGAAATTCTTGCCTGACCTAACGGACAGACTGCAGCTTCCTGCGTTCCGTCTCCAGGTAGGTGTACCGAATGCGGTGAATCACCGTCAGCGTCGCAAACAGCGCAAGCACCCACAGCGCCGGAGCCATTACTCCCCACCGGTTGCATAGCGCGCCCAGGATCACACAGACGATGCGCTCTGGCCGCTCCATGAAGCCCACCTTACAGGTTCCGATCAAAGCCTCTGCGCGAGCACGGGTGTAGCTCACCATCACGCAGGCAGTCATTACGAACGCGACTAGACCAACGTAGAAGAGACGATTGCCCCGAGCATAGTAGATCAACAGGCCGAAGAAGATAGCGACATCCGAGTAGCGGTCCATCACCGAATCGAAGAACGCACCAAACACCGACACTTGGTTGGTCTTCCGAGCGACCCGACCGTCCACCATATCGAAGACTCCGGCGCCGATGATGATCAGCCCCGCATACAGGAACATCCGGTTCGCGTTGTAAGCGCGAGCGAAGCCGAAGAAGCACGCCGCGATGATGTTGATCACCAGCCCAATGAAGGTAAGAGCGTTTGGCGAGATGCGGGTCAGGGCGAGACCGTTGACGATCTTCTGCAGCAACCAACCGCTGCCTTTACCGAATGCGCTAGTCCAGGTCAAAAAACTTATCCTCAGGGGTGAGAGCCCCGCCTTTGCCGCTACCTTGATAACACGTCCGAAGCCGTGCAGTGAACCTACTCGGCGACGTCATGGATCGTCTGCAGCTTGAGGAGTTCCAGCTCGCGCTTGCCGTTGGGAGTTACAACCGTCGCCACGTCGCCCACCTTCTTGCCCAGCAGCGCCCGGCCGATTGGCGAGGTCGTCGAGATCAATCCTTTAGCGACGTCAGACTCTTCGCTGGTCACCAGCTGGTACTTGATCTCTTCGTCCTTGCTGGAATCGAAGACGGTCACGGTCGAGCCGAACCCGGCCTTATCGGTTGGGATGTTGACAAGGTTGACCATGGCAAGCTCGCCCATCCGCTTCTTGAGTTGCCCCAGCCGGGCGTTCACGAAGACCTGCCGCTGCTTGGCCATGTGGTATTCGGCATTTTCACTAAGGTCGCCCAGTGCGACGGCCTTCTTGATCTCTGCGGGAAGCTCGGTCGTCAGTTCGTGCTCCAACAACTTAATTTCTTCTGCGAGCCTTTTCATTACTTGTTCTGGCATGGGGCCTTCCGGAATCTACTGGCATGCGCGCAGTGGGTCGTGCGGCAGCGCGATAAGCTGAAAACTACATTATACGACGCCGAGCCGGTAAATCCTTGCACCGGGCCTCGCAGCCCACGCCAACAGTCCGCTACGATCCGCCGCGCCGACCGGCTCGGGCGTCGAGAAACGACTGCAGAATCAATACTGCGGCGACCTGATCGATAATCCCCTTCCGCCCCATCGCGGCGTGCCCTGCCTCATCGAGATGGCGGTGCGCCTGGGTCGTCGTCAGCCGCTCATCCCACAGATGCACAGTAAGCCCGAACTCCGCTCGCAGCTCCTCCGCAAACACCTGCGCTTTCGCCGCCTGCGGGCTCTGGTCGCCCGACATATACAGCGGATTGCCTACCACCGCCTCCGCAACAGCGTGCTTCCGCAGCACCCGCGCCAGCCACTTCAGGTCCGCGCGGCGGTTTGTCCGATGCAGCGTGAACAGCGGCTGCGCGGTGTATCCCAGTGGGTCAGAGATTGCCAGCCCAATTCGCCGGTCCCCCACATCAAACCCAAGTATCCGGGGAACCAGCGCATTTGTGCTTTCATCACGATCGGGGTTCCCAGCATCGGCAAAATTGCCGTTCGGTTTCGAGTCTGAATCCACTGTTTGAGTGTACCGGCGTCAAAGGGAGAAGGATGGAAAGGCAGAGCCGTAAAATAATCTGACGAGGACATCGCGCGAGGCCCGGCGATGCACCTGTACCCAGATGTGTCCCGGAGGCGCAGATTTGAAGTTTTTCGGAACCCTGCTGTTGCTGTTGCTAGTCGGCGCCGCCGCGGCTGTCTTCGTGGTCTACACTCCCTACGGCCCCTCCAGCGAGACCTTCGTTGACATCGCCCCCGGCACCGAGACCCAGAATATCGCAGCGCAGTTACAGCGGAGCGGCATCGTCCGCAGCCAATACGGCTTCGATCTTCTCCGCCTGATCAAGGGTGTCAAAGGCAACGCAGGCAGCCTCAAGGCAGGCGAGTACCGCTTCGACCGTCCGGTCCCCATGCCCGAGGTCTACGCACGTCTGGTTCGCGGCGACGTCTACACCCGCACCCTCGTTATTCCCGAGGGCTACAACCTCTTCGACATCGCCCAGGCCGTGCAGTCTGCCGGTCTCGGATCAAGCGCTGGCTTTCTCGCTGCCGGCCGCCAGCACACCGAACTCCTTGGCTCCTTTACCGCGGCCGACAAGCATCCCGACTCCCTCGAAGGCTACCTCTTTCCCGACACGTACCATTTCTCCCGACACAGCACAGCTCTGCAAATGCTCACCTCCATGGTTCGCCGCTTCCGTCAAGCGACTGAGCAACTCGGCATGACCGGAGACATCGCGCGAACGGTCACGCTGGCGTCGCTGATCGAAAAAGAGGTCAACCAGGATGCGGAACGGCCGCTCGTGGCCGGGGTCTTCGTCAACCGCCTGGCGCGTGGCATCCCCCTCGCCACCGACCCCACCGTCATCTATGCGGCGCTGCTCGACGGCCGTTGGCGCGGCACCATCTACGCCTCGGACCTGCAATCTCCATCGCCCTACAACACCTACCGGCACACCGGATTGCCGCCCGGCCCCATTTGTAACCCGGGCATCGCGGCCCTGCGTGCAGCAATCTCCCCAGCGCAAACTGACTTCTTCTATTTCGTAAGCGACGCCGCAGGCCACAGCCGCTTTTCCGCCAGTTTGAAGGAACACAATGAGCAGGTCCAGGCCTATCGGCAGGCGCAGCAGCACTGACTGCCTATCCTGAAATTCGCGTCTCTGCGACCTCCAGGACGCGAAAGCCATACCAATGTCTCTTTTTTGCGGCAAACTCCTCGAAGCGTTCTGGAACCCGGCAACATCAAAAGCGTATAGAGAGACATTTCATGGTTCACCAGGCGATCCAGTTCGGAGGCCTCCGTCAGGGCGGATATACTCGAAGTTTGTGCCGATGAGGATAAGACAAGCGTTAGCGGTGGGACTGATTGCGTTGGCGCCGGGGCTGACCGGATGCCTGACCCATACGCGCAGCGTCCCGAAGACGCGCCCGCCTGACGTGGTGCTCAACGCGACGCTCGACCAGCTACTGACGCAGGTGAACACCCGCTTCGACTCGATCCAGACCATCAACGCCTCCGTCCAGATCGTGGCAACCACCGGCGGTAGCCGGCAAGGCCAGGTCGTTGAACATCCCAGTTTCGGCGGCTACATCTTCCTGCGTAAACCCGAAGACCTGCGGGTGCTTCTGCGCGTGCCCATCTTAGGCTCGCAGGCGCTCGACATGGTCAGCGATGGCAAGGACTGGAAGCTCTGGATTCCGCCCCGCCACATCGCTATGGCGGGCACCAGCAAGGTCACCAAACCTTCGGCGAATGGCTTGGAAAACCTGCGCCCCGTGGTGTTTTTCGACTCGCTGCTGGTGCGCGGCCTGGGCTCCGACCAGATCGTGGCGTTGAACAATGACATGAGCATCGTCCCGAACCCGAAGAACAAAAAGGACCTGATCGAGCAGCTTGATTACGACCTTGACATCCTCGAACAGCCGCGCGGCCAGACCGCCCGCACCGTGCGGGTCATTCATATCAACCGCTCGGACCTGCTGCCTTACCAGCAGGACATCTACGATTCCGACGGTAATGTCGTCACGAGCGCCTTTTACAGCAACTATCAGATTTTCAATGAGATACCGTTCCCCATGAAGATCGTGATCAAGCGTCCGCTCGACCAGTACACCCTGACCATTACTGTCACCAAACTGACCCTGAACCAGAAGCTCGAAGACGACCAGTTCGAACTGAAGATCCCCGACGGCGTCCCCATCAAAACGATGGACTAGATCTCAAAATTCCGCATATTTTTTCTTGGCATGGTGGATTGGCGCTTTTGCAGGGTTTTTTAAAGAAAAACGAGTTTTGTTGTGGTGTTTTTTGTGGTGAAAACGTGGTGGATTGCGTGGTAAATGTGGTGCGTGAGCGGACAGTTTTTCAGGTCGGAAAAATGGGACAGGGTTTTGAACTATTTTTTTCGCCGCACTGGCCGGGGGCGAGTTGCGGGCTATAGCCCGGTGCGTTTTGCGTGGGTGGCGATGGCCTGATTGATCTCGAGCGCCAGAGCCAGAGCGGCCCGGCCATCTTCGGCTGAGACCAACGGGGTGGTGCGTGTTCGCACCGCGTTGAGGAAGGATTCGATCTCCAGGCGCAGCGGCTCACCCTGCTCCACCGGCACCTTGGTCAGCGAAAGCCCGGCCGAAGGATGCTGCCCCGCCTGATGGGCCCTCTGTGCAAGCGCGGCAAGCTGTGCGGGGTCCATTCCAGCGGCTGCGGCCACGTCGATCATCAGCAGGTCCTGCCGTGCAAAGTCGAGCGAAAGGTACTGGTGCGGCTGAAAGAAGCGCAGCTTGCGCACGCGCTCCGTGCTCACGCGGCTGGCGGTGAAGTTGGCGACGCAGCCGTTCTCGAACTCCACCCGCACATTCGCGATATCCACTTTGGGCGAGAGCACCGGCAGCCCGACCGCCCGTACCTCGCGCACCGGTGAGGCCACGAGGCTCAACACGATGTCGAGATCGTGGATCATCAGGTCGAGCACCACATCCACATCGAGGGACCGCGGCGTAAAGATGCTCAGCCGGTGCGCCTCAAAGAACATGGGCCGGTGCAGATGCTGGCGAGCAGCCGTCACTGCGGGGTTGAACCGCTCCAGATGCCCGGCCTGCACGATGCGGCCGTGCGAATGGGCAAGCTCAAGGATCGAGTCGGCATCCGCGAGGCTGCCGGCGAGCGGTTTTTCAATCAGCAGGTCCAAACCTGCCGCGAGGAGCGGCGCCGCCGTGGAAGCATGATGCACCGTCGGGACGCATATCGACGCTGCATCCAGCTTGCCCACAGCGGCCAGGCACGCCTCGATGCTGTCGAAGCCGGGAACTTCGAACTTCGTCGCCGCTGCGGACGCGACAGCGGGGTCACGATCAACCACCGCAACCAGCCGGATGTCGTGACCGGCCTGCTGAAGCTCGCGATAGACACGGAGGTGGTTGCGTCCGAATGCCCCCGCTCCGACAACGGCGACCCGAAGAGGATGCGAGGCCGACACTACTTCTTTTCGACCGGGCCCTCGACTGCCTGGCGGCAACGGGCATAGAGTTCGAGCAGATGCGCGACCTGGTCCTCCGTTTTGGAGCTCGCGGCCACACCAAACCCCGTGGCGCCTATGCCCTTGGTCCCTACATTGGCCTGTGCTGCAACAAATTTGAGTAGATCGAGCGCGATATCCTCGGTGCGGCGCGCTGCGTTGATGGATTCCATGAAGTGATTCCTCTCGTTTCTCTTAGCCTGATGTTAATGGCCCGATGCCGTGCGCGCAAATGCGCCGCATCGTGGGGGCTAGTAGGGTTGTTTCCGTGTTTGCCGACCATCCACCCGGAACACGAACCAATGGCTCCTCGATGAGCGCATTGCCCTGTTGGCAACAACTGAGAATCGACTTACCAGTAGTCTAGACTCCTGCGGGACCAGGCGATCCTGTCGCAGGGTCCTTCAAGCAACCCTCTAACGCGTTTCCTTGCCAGCCTGGTCGGTGATTAGCACCACATCGGAGCTGGACTTCAAACGTGCCACCGCCAGCTGCTTGCCGTTGGGAGACCAGTCAAAGTCGTTGATCGTCTCAGGCACCGGGTTGAAGAGCACATAGGGAGTAGAGCCATCCAAGGGCTGATACAGCAAAGTAATGCCGCCACTCCGGAGGGCGTCGCTTACGATGGCCCGGCCGTCTGGCGAGAATCTGGTGAGGTTCACCAGGGTCTGATCGAGGAAGAAGGGTAGTTGCATTCGCCCCGAGCTCAGGTCATTGATAATGGCGCAAAGTTTTTGTTGGCAAAGCGCGAAAAGAGCTGCCCGTGTTCCATCGCGTGATACCGCCGCATCGACGAAATTTACCGGTGAAACCAGCTGCTTCGGCGTCCCTCCGGAGACAGGGACGCTCCACAAAGAAACGTTGACGTCGCTTCCAATACTGAAAAACACCTTCTGGCTGTCGGCGGAACAACTGGGAGATCGCGCGAATCCGCTGCTCGTGAGCTGGGCGATCTCTCCTCCATCCGCTTTCATGCGGAAGAGACGCGGCTCGCTACCGCCCTTGGGGAATCCGGTGAACAAGATGTGGCCGTCGGTGCAGGAGGCGACGAAGTCTCCGGGCGTGATCTCGCCAGTGTCGAAGCTCTGCACGCTCCCCGTCGCTCGATCGATGGTTCCAATACTCGAACCTCGAAGGATATAGAGCAGACGGTCCTCCGTGGCCCAGGCAATGGCGTTCGGGGTAATCCTCAACGGCAACGTCGAGATCAGTTCACCGCGATCGGGTCCGTACAGAGCGATGTTCGAATCGACATTGGTCAGCACCGTGGCGAGAGTGCGTCCGTTGCCGGAGAGTACCAACGCGCTGTACGAATTTACATCGTTGGTCACTGAACGGAACTCCCCGGATGGCGCCGTGATGACGCCGATCTGCGCGCGGTCGCTGTGCTGCTTGTAATAAAGCGTTAGCAGATGAATGTTGTCGGGCATCCAGGAGAGCGTTGTGTAGGCGACACCGGGGTCCACCCAGGAGATCCCCGCCGGCGGCGCCACCGTCGTAAGTCTCTTCGAAGAGATCTCTATCACTTTCAGTTTTATCCTCGTCGTCCCTGTATCCGCCTGTAGCCATGCGATCCTCCGTCCATCCGGAGACCACACGGGCGCCAGTGCTTTCTCCGCAGTCGTATAAAGCACTTGATCGTTGCCGCCATCCTTATCGGCGATATGGATCTCCGCGAATCCTTCCTTCTTCTCGGGAAGCCATCTGAGGTAAGTAACCCTGTTGCCATTGGGCTCAAAGCTTACCCCGCTGTCGATGTTAAAGATCAGCTGCCTCGGCGTCCCGCCAAAGGCGGCCATCACGTAGAGATCATTCGCCATCTCATTCTCCGGACTTAAACGGGTGAAATAGAGATGATTGCCATCCGGCGAGAAGGTGATTCCAAGGTAGTCATGTCCAAATGCGCCCAGCACCTGGGTCTCAGTGTTGGTCGCTGTATTTCTCACCCACAGTGTGCGCTGCCCCTTATCGTTTTTCACTTCGGCCAAGAAGCGTCCATCGGCTGAGAGAGCGATCTTTTCGATGGTCCCGATATTGGTGATCTGTTCGACGGAGACTGCAGCGAAGGGCCGGGGACGCGGCCAGAAGCGCCACCCCACAAATCCAGCAATCGCGAGAACGGCCAACACCGCCAACGCGACAACGAGTCGTCGCCCCTGGCCCGCGGCAGGCGCGGCGATGTTGCCTGCGTTTGACGCTTGCGGGTTCTGCGAAGTTTGGATCGGTGGGGCGGAAGTCGCGAGTGGCGAAGTCGCGGGACCAGTTGGTATCGCTACACTGCCGGAGCTGCTCTTGCGTTGCAGGCGCTTCAGGTCGGCGCGAAGTTCGGCGGCCGACTGGCAGCGAAGCTCCCGGTCTTTCTCCAGCATTTTGTTCAAAATGTTTTCAAACTCTGCGGGGAGTTCCGCATTGAGCGAAATTGGTGGCGGCGGAGGGTGGTTCAGAATGCGATCGAAGACCACAGCCGTCGTGGACCCGCCGAATGGGTGCTGCCCGGTCGCCATTTCGTAGAGGACAACTCCGAGCGAAAAGAGGTCGCTGCGCAGGTCCAGCGGATCGCCGCGCGCCTGTTCCGGGGACATATATGCAACGGTGCCGACTGCAGAGCCGGGATCGGTGAGCGGGATTGCCGCGGTCGAAGCGTCGGAGCCAACGCGGGCCTCGTCGAGTTTCGCCAAGCCGAAATCAAGGAGCTTGGCCTGGCCCGAGTTGGTGATGAAAATGTTGGCCGGCTTAATATCGCGGTGCAAAATTCCCTTGCGATGAGCGGCGTCCAGCGCGTCGGCCAGCTGTATGCCCATCGCGACCAGCTTCGGGTACGGCATGGCGTGGCCGCGATAGAGCTTTTCCAGGCTGCTGCCTTCAAGCAGCTCCAAGACCAGGAACGGCGGCGCCGCGGTCTCATCGAGTTCATGGATGATGCAGATGCCGGGATGGTTCAGCGAAGAAGCAGCGCGGGCCTCGCGCCAGAAACGCTCCAGCGCAGGGTCGCTGTCGCGGGTGATGGAGGTGTCAGCAGCATTTGCGAGGAGCTTGACGGCGACATGGCGGCCAAGCTTCTGGTCGACCGCCTCATAGACCACGCCCATGCCGCCCCGCCCTAACGTGCGGACGATCTTGTAGTGCCCGAGCAGCGCGCCAGGAGCCAGTTCCTTCACTCCAACATCTTGCCTGCAGCCGCCGAATGCAGCAAGTATTCGTTTTAGCGCACGACAGCCTACCCGGGCGCGAAAGCACCGCGAGCTAGCTCAGCGACAGATTTGAACTCGCGAGAGTTGGGGTCTGGGTTCTGGATGGATTACGGGCAAAGCGGACATTGGCTGGATACCGCGGCTTGGCTGGCTAGACAGCCAGGTAAGACGAAGCACGGACGCCGCAGACGATCTCGTACGAGATGGTGTGTGCGAGGCGGGCGTGATCGTCCGCAGTGATGCCATCGCCGAGCACAACGACCTCATCACCCAGCGCGACGCCAGGAATCTCCGTCACGTCGACGACCGTGAGGTTCATCGACACGCGACCGATGATCGCCGCGCGCTGATCCCGCACCATCGCCCATCCGCCGGGCTGCGCGTTTGAACTCGACAGCTCGCGCCGCAGTCCATCCGCATAGCCAACGGGAAGCAGCGCCAGACGCATCGGACGCCGCGCCGTAAAGGTAGCGTTGTACCCAACCGTGTCTCCAGCACGCACGTCGCGCAGCCCGATGACGCGCGTCTTCCAGGTCATTACGGGCTGAAGCTCCTCTCGCACCTGGGACTGCGCGAAGCCCCCATCGCCTGTCGCAAAGTCAGCATCGTTGATTGGCGGGCAGAGCGGCAGACAGTAACCGTAGAGCGCGATGCCAGCGCGAACCATCGACCGTGCGTTGACGCTGCTCGCTAACCGTCGCAGCCACGTGAGGTTTTCGTCCGTCCCGAGATTGTCGATGGTGGATGAGCTTCCCGCATGGACCCACGCCGGATGCAGACCAGCCGCAGTCACCGCCTTCATCGCCTGCTCAAACCGCTGCCGCTGGTCGAGCGTCTGGCGCGATACTGCCACTTCGGCGGAAGCGAAGTGCGTCATGACTCCATCGAGCCGCAGCCCCTTCTGCTCCTTCAGCCAGTGCAGCACGGCCTCCAGTTCTTCGCCCGGCGCAACGCCCTGTCGGGCCATCCCGGTATCGATCTCCAGATGCACCGGCAGCCCGTCGCCTCGCTGCGCGACCGCGTGAGCGAGTTCTTTCATCTGATGCTGCTCCCACACTACGGCCGTCAACCCCTGCCGCACGATGGAGTCGGCGTCCTCACCCAGTCCGCCGCACATTACCAGAATCTTCGGTTGCCGCGGCGGCTCGATCCCTGCGGTCGTAAGCGCTTGGCGAACCTCGCAGCCCTCTGTGCCATCGGCCACGCCGAGCCACTCCGCCCCGGCCCGCGCCAGTACCGGAGCGCACACCCCGGCGCCATGGCCATAGGCGTCGGCCTTGATTACCGCGAGCACTGACGTATCGCTGCTGGCCGCAGCGGACAGTACGTTGTAGTTCGCCGCCAGCCGCTGCTCTGAGATCTCCACCCAACTCTTCACACTCACCATCCTATCGCTGTCGCCTCTCTGATAGCCTCCAGACTGACGCCAATGATGTTCGCAGCGCTCAAAAATCCAACCCAAGCTCAAGCACCACGGTCGGATCGGTAAAACCCGCATTGAAGACGTAGATCGTGGATTCCCACTTCTTATGGGACACACCGACCAGGAACCCGCGCTGCACGTCGAGGCTGGATTGGAAAGCCCTTGTACGCTCCGCCACCAACCCTACGCGAAACCAATTCAACGGCGAGTACGTAAGTTCCGGCCACGTGTTGTAAAAACTCCCTGACTTATGCGACGTGTCGAATACATATTCATTCGTGACTGACAGCTGGACCTTCTTGTAGCTCAGCGACGCCTCGCAGCCAGGCGCGATCCCAGTCGTTCTTCCGAAGACGCCACCGATCATCGGCGTCAGGTTCAGTACCAGCTTTTTGCCGGTCGCGAAGTTGTAGCCGACCCATAGCGAACCCGTCCGCAAATTCTCGTCGTTGTAGCGCGCTTCCAGATGCAGCCATGTGCGGTCCGCCGAGAAGACCGGATCGGCATAGCTGGTTTCGTTCGGAATGATATAGCCGTCGGTCGTGAGGTTGAACGCCCAGGGATTCTTGACGGTGGCGGGGGGATTTCCTGGAGCGCTGCTCGGCGTCCCCTGGCAAAATATCTGTCCAGCGAGGAGAACTACCGCCGCGAATACCATCAGATGTTTCGTGGCCTTCATCCTCCGAATACGTCGCAGTACGGACACGAGCGCGAACAAGCGATTACCCCTACTATTGCTCTTTGTCCTGTGGGTCTGTTGACGTTGCGCCTGGTCCCAGCTGTTCTTCCTTCTGACGCTCCTTCCGGCGAAGTTCTTCTATCTCTGCTCGCTCCGCACTGTGGAGATCCGCTTCTGTTTTTCGTTCCGCTTTCCAGATTTTGTGCCGTTGCAAGAACGGGACTCCAGAAACCTGAGTCCTGGTCTTCTCCCTCTCCGATTGGGCGGCGTCTCTTCCTTTTTTCAGGACATCCCATTCCTCTTTTCGCAGGGCGAAGCGCATGTGCATTTCCTGTTCGCGTTCGTCTTCCAGCTGTTCCAGGAGTCGACCGTTTGACGCCACAACATCCACCAGCGCGCTGGTGGTCCACGCGAAAGTGAACAAGCCCGAGATGGCAATGATGGGGCTGATGTTCCGCCATTGTTGGCTGATGTCAAGACTCCCCATGCCAAGAGTCGTGTAGGCGTTGGCAGAGTAGTAGATTGCATCGTATGCGTGCTTAACGAAACCCGCGTGAGTAATGACGAACGCCCAGATTAAGATCTCCACGACATGCAGGGCGAGCATCAGGAAGACGGACCAACCGAACAGCAGCGCACCTGCTGCAAGATTGGGGCGCCCCAACCGCAGGCGTCGTTGTCTACGCTTTTGCTGGACGAAGATCAGGTGCAAACCGGCGCCGTGGAACATAGCTAGCCCTACCAGCATCAAAGAACCGATACCCAGAGCCGCCATCGGTTTGTATTCGTCCGGAATCTTGGCCAACAGCGATGAAATATCAAACATGCAGTGCCTTTGCTGTCTCAGTGCGGTTCGGGAATCTTATTTTTCGCGAGTGAGATTTACTCTCCAGAGGCTCGTGGGTCCGGCATATCCCTCAGTTGCTAACCAAGGGCCATCAGCGTTGCGGCGACAATGCAATCGAACCGCTTCGGAAGACCTCAACCTCATCTGCTTTCTTCAGGATGCCGTAGCGATGCGTCCGAGGTTATTCCTTAGGCAAAGCGTTGGATAGTGGCACTATTAATAGTGTCGAGTCTGAAAAATTAGCTGCCCCCCAGCTTGAGGTAGGAAACTGGCGCCGAAAATACCACGGTTCCCCATCGCACCTTGAATGTGATACAAAGCCTCGTTCGAAGAAAGGAGTGCCACCGTGCCTCCACCTGAGGTCGTGACGTTTCAAAGGGGTCAGTCTGTCGCCATGAAAATGAATGCTCGTTCAGTAACGCTTGCCTGCAGCTCGTTTCTCGCCGCCGCCATCGGTCTTTCACTTGCCGGTTGCGCCAGCGGCAGCTCCAACCCGCTGGCAGCCGTTCAGGCCGCGCAGGCGAAGAACGTCGGCAACTTCAGCAACACGATCTTTCTGGGCGACTCCCTGACCGCCGGGTACCAGAGCGGTTCGCTGCTGGACACGGCGCAGGTGCATGGCTGGGCCAATCTCGTCGCTACGCAGGCAGCCTTCAATATCAGCCTGCCGCTGATCGCCCCTCCCGGCGCACCCAGCGTGCTCGAGCTCGTCTCGGTCGGTCCGCCGCCCGTCATCGTCACTTCCCCCGGAACGACGACCGGGCGCGACAACCCGCAGACTCAGGCGACAGACCTCGCCGTTCCTGGGGCGTTCGTGAATGACGTCGTCAACACGGTTCCGCTCGCCAACCCCGCGGCCGGGCAGCAGCAGATCAACCAGCTTGTCCTCGGCTTCCCGGGCCTTGGCTATGGAGAGGCGCTCAGTCAGGCCGGCTTCGCCATCAAGGCCCAGCCCACTACGATCTTCCTCTGGATCGGTAACAACGACGCGCTGATCGCCGACCTTACCGGCATGCCCAGTAGCATGACCTCAATCGCCAACTTCACCACTCAGTACCAGTCGCTGATTATGCAGCTGACCACGATGGCACCAGCCCACCTCGTCATCGCCAATATTCCTGATGTCACGCAGGTGCCGTATCTCACACCCGCCGCACTTGTTCTTGGCGAGGTTTCCGCGGAGACGGGCCTGCCTACCGCGGTGCTGAGCGGGCTGCTCGGCATTGTGCCCGGAGACTACGTGAACGAGACGGGCCTCGGTGAGATTCCGCTGATCCTTGGAGGAACGCAGAAGGGGCCGATCGACGATGCTGGTGTTTTGTCCGCGGCGGAGGTGGTGACGGTGCAGGCGCAGGTCACCGCGTTCAACCAGGTCATCGCCGCGCAGGCTAAAGGAGCCAACGCCACGCTGGTCGATATCAACGCTCTGTTTGCCAAGGTGGTCGCCTCCGGCCTCACCATCAACGGGTACACCGGTACCGCAGCCTTCCTCGGCGGATTTTTTGCGCTCGATGGCATCCACCCGACGAATACCGGGTACGCTGTCATCGCAAACGCATTCATCGACACGATGAACTCGTCCATCAACACCAAGATTCCCGATGTGGCGCTCGAGCCGGTTGCGGCTGCCGATCCGTTCTGGCCGCCGAACCTGGCCGCGCTTCCTGCTGCAAGACGCCCCATGTTGATCCCGGCTAACGCGGGGAAGAGCATTGACGATTTGATGCTGGGGAAGAGATAGATCAGGGTGCGGAGAGGTAATCGCCTTCGAGGGGACGCTCTTTCCTGATCTGGCGAAGGAAGTCCTCGAGCCGCTGGCCGCGCTTCGAGACGAACTCGCGCTCCAGCACCGCAACCTCCTGCATCCTGTCGATGCGGAACGTCCTGAAGTCCTTTCGCAGCTCGCACCAGGAGGTCAGCGTCCAGACCCCGCTCCAGAACACGAGCGCCAGCGGACGGACGCTACGGCTGCTCCGCTGCCCATCTTCTCGTGCATAGCCAAACGTGACGACTCGCTTCGCCAGGCAGGCTGCGTGCAGGTGATCCAACAGCTCGCGCAGGTGCTGCTGCATCTGGAAGCCGGGCGCGTAGAGCAAGATCGAGTCCAGCTCACACTGCAGATCCGCCGGCAGTACCGCCTCGATGCGTTGCAGCGCCTGCGTTGCGGCGATCACGTTTTCCGCACCACCCCAGGCGCGTACCAGACGTGCGCCAAGCACCAGTGCCGTCAGTTCGCTGCGTGTGAACATAAGTGGGGGCAGGTCGAAGTCACGGCGTATCGTGTAGCCCACTCCGGCTTCGCCTTCGATCGGCGTGCCGGAGAGTTGGAGATCCTGTACATCGCGGTAGATGGTTCGCTGTGAGACCTGAAGCTTCTCCGCCAGCGCCCGTGCCGTTAGCAGGCGGCCCAGGCGCAAAAACTGCACGATGCGAAACAATCGGTCGGCACGTCGCATGAAGTGATCTTAGTGTGAGTGCAGGCCGATGTGGTTTCCTTCCGAATCGCGGACGCAGGCAAAGTACCCATGGCCGCCGGGCACCTCGGTCTTCGGATATAGAACCAGGCCACCCGCTCCCGGTATCCGCGCCAGTACCCCGTCGAGGTCGCCATCGCAGTTCAGGTAGACCATCGTCCCGGCACGGCCCGGCCTCTGCAGGGCTCGCTTCACCAGGGTTCCGCCGGTTCCGGTCGGGTGCGAGGCGAACATTGCCATCGGATCGCCCTCACTCGCACGGTTCATCTTCTCGCCGAGGATCTTCTCGTAGAAATTTGCTGCGCGGTCCAGGTCTTCGCAGGGAATCTCGAACCAGTTGATCGCGTTCTGTCGCATTGTCATGGTGTCGCTCATGTCACGCTCCTTGAAAGTCTCGTTGACTACAAGACGAAGCATAGACATGCGCTGCTGACAGCATCCTGTCAGTAGCCTTTAATTACTTTGAGATACTTTGTCCTGCCGGACGGGCCCACTGCGCGTGGCGCGGCCACTTCGTGGCGTGTATACCGGTCAAGCAGGGGATGATAGGTATAGGTCCTCCCGTTGGTCGGAAAATGATGATCCCGACCAACGGGAGGGCCAAGCAATCGATTCCGCCCAGACAAGTTAAAAAGGCGTGAAACGCCCGCGCCACGCGCAGTGGGCCCGTCCGGCAGGACATTGTCTCTAATACCGCTCTAGTCGCCGCCGTGCTGCAGATTCTCGAACCGCGTATAGTCCGCGAGATATGCAAGGTGAATGCTGCCTGTCGGGCCATTTCTCTGCTTGGCGATGATGATCTCAGCCTTACCCTTGAGGTCTTCATTCTCGCGGTCGTAGTACTCTTCGCGGTGAATAAAGCAGACCACGTCGGCATCCTGCTCAATCGAACCTGATTCACGCAGATCGCTCAGCAGCGGCTTCTTGTCGCCACCGCGCTGCTCGCTGCCTCGCGAAAGCTGCGACAACGCGACCACAGGCACCTTCATCTCCTTGGCCAGAGCCTTCAGCCCGCGAGAGATCGCCGAGACCTCCTGCGTGCGATTCTCAAAGCCCTTCTGGTTGGAGTTCGAGCCTGTCATGAGCTGCAGATAATCGATCACAATCAGATCCAGCTGCCCATGCTGCTGCTTCAGCCGCCGCGCCTTGGCCCGCATCTCAGCCAGGGTGATCCCGGGCGTATCGTCGATAAACATCTTCGACTCCATCAGCCGCTCGAGCCCGTTGATCAGCTTCGTACGATCGTCGCGCATCAGCATTCCCGTCTGGATTGCCTTCGAGTTCACCAGTGCCTGCGAGGCCAGCATTCTGCGCAGCAAACTCGCCTTACTCATTTCGAGGGAAAACACGGCGACTACCTTGCCGCCACGCACAGCCGCATTCTCCGCAATGTTGATCGCCCACGCGGTCTTTCCCATCGAGGGTCGCGCTGCAATGATAATCAGCTCGGACTCCTGCAACCCGCTAGTCATGCGGTCAAACTCGATGTAATGCGTTGCCAGGCCGGTGACCTCGCGCCCCTGCTCGTAGAGTGCGTCGATCGACCCAAACGAGTCTTTGACAATCGCCGCGATATCGGAAAATCCACCGGTCACTGCGTGTTCGGAGATCTCCGTCAACCGGCTCGTCACCTGGTTGAGCACATCCAGCGCCTCGCGGCTCTGATCTGATGCCTCGATCATCCCCATATCGCATACGGTCAGAAGCTGTCGCATGAGGCTCTTGTCCCGAACGATGCGAACGTAGCTTTCAATGCTGAGCTTGCGCGGCAGACCTTCACTCAAGGAAGCCAGATACGCCAGTCCGCCGACAGAGTCCAGTTCCTTCTTCTTCCGCAGCGCATCCGCGACTGTAACAATGTCGACTGCATGACCTACCTCGACCAGGTGCAGCATGGCGTCGTAGATCTTGCGATGCGAATCGAGGGCGAAGTCATCGGTCTTCAACAACATCGTCGCGTCGATGATGGCCACTGGTTCCACCAACATCGCGCCCAGAATGGTCATCTCCGCGTGCACGGAGGCTGGCCGTTCCTGCTCTCCTACGATGTGGGGATATGTGGCCATGGTAAGGTTTGAAGCTAATTTAATGGGACCTGAGGATGCATGTGCATCTCTCGGAAAACTAGCCTACAATCGTGATTCTACGCTCGCTTTTTTCTGCGACCCCAAAGCATGTTAACGCTTGCTATACACCCCTTTGGAGGAAGAACTGTGGCAGCAGACAAGTCACTGAACATCCCGCCGGCCGCGCAACGCGACAAGGCGTCCTTCGAGGTCATGCGCGTCTGGATCGCGGAGAAGGGCCAGCACGTCAGCATCCGAAGCGGAGCTTGGGAGGATCCATTCGCATGGGGCATCGTCCTCGCCGACCTCGCTCGTCATATCGCGCTGGCCCATCAGCTTCAGAACGAAGGCACGGACACGGACGTGTTTCTGGATCGTCTGCTCGAGGGCTTCCAGGCAGAGATCGACAACCCCACCGACGAACCCGAAGGCGAGGTCACGCAGTAATCTTCCGCGCTATTTGGGCTTGTAGTCCTGAAACAGCTCGGGGAACTGCTGCTTGAGCGCCGCAACCTTCGGCACGTCGCAGACCTGAATATACGGATTGTTCGGATTCTTCTCCGCGTAGTCCTGGTGATAGTCCTCGCCGTCGTAGAACGCCTTCAGCGGCGTAACCTCGGTCACAATCTTCTTAGGAAATACATGCGCGGCATCCAACTGCGCAATGTACGCCGTCGCAATCTTCTGCTGCTCCGGGCTGGTGTAGAAGATCACCGATCGGTAGGACGTTCCCACGTCGGGCCCCTGCCGGTTCAGCTGCGTCGGATCGTGCACCACGGAGAAGAACACCCGCAGCAGCGTTCCGTAGCTGATCCGCGCAGGATCGAAGACGATCTTGACGGACTCCGCATGTCCCGTCGACTCCGACGAGACCTGATCGTAGGTGGCGGTCGCAGCCGAACCACCCGAGTAGCCTGCGGTCGTCGCCGTCACACCCTTGATCCGCTGAAAGGTAGTTTGCACACCCCAGAAACACCCTCCTGCAAAGACTGCCGTCTCATGCTTCGCTGTGCCTTTCGGCTCATCGAGCGCCGGAGCCGGAATGGGCTCCTTCCGCGTTGCCTCTGCTCCCATCACTGTTCCCATCAACATCCTCCGTCCGCCCGCAGCCAGCAGGCCAGCAACCACTAAGATACCCAATGCAATCCATATTGCCCGTGCGCCAGTCATCCTTTTCTCCGGTCCGCTTAGGGATTGGACGCGGAACTGACCCCTGCGGTTACATTTGAGCGAAGGAAGGCGCTTATCCGCTCCCGCCCTATGCTGCCAATCCGCTAAGCGACGCGCGCGCGACCCTGAATCTCGATATAAACATGGATCAAACTGACCGCCGCCGGCGTCACTCCTGCTATGCGACTGGCCTGCCCCAGCGTGAGCGGCCGCACCCGCGCGAGCGTCTCCTTCATCTCGCTCGACAGGCCGCTCACGGCGCCGTAGTCGAACCACCCTGGAATCGCCCGCTTCTCCGCCTTTCGCATCTTCTCCATGGAGCGCCGCTGCTGGTCGAGATAGCCGGAGTATTTTATCTCCGTCTCCACCGTCTTCATCTCGTTGCGGACCCATGCCGGCAGCCGCGATCCCGCTGCCGAATCCATCGCCTCAGCCCACTTTGCCAGCACCACGCCTTCATTCGC
>Ga0209624_10000743_pt1 | contig 28219 bp, 24 predicted proteins | sample JacPinW_OM2H0_O1_FD_188565 | JGI IMG/M metagenome (GOLD analysis project Ga0209624, IMG submission 188565) | Forest soil microbial communities from Algoma, Ontario, Canada - Jack Pine, Ontario site 1_JW_OM2H0_O1 (SPAdes) (version 2) | ecosystem: Environmental > Terrestrial > Soil > Boreal...
ATCTCCTCGAAAAATCGGCGAGTGTCTGCGGCGTGCGGGTAAGCGCGCAAAGGCAGAGGTACTCCTACCGCAAGTATGTGCTGCGGCGCGAATCCGGGATCGGATTTGAGCATGCCTACAAAGCTGCGCATCACGAGGCCAGCGGCGGCAAGAAGCATCACGGAGAGCGCCGTCTGCGCGACGATCAGCGCACCCTGCAAACGCTTTTTCGAACGCGAAGGGGACGCGCCGCGGGCGCCTTCTTTGAGCGCTTCCTGCGGATCGGTGCGCGACGCTTCGATTCCCGGAATCAGTCCGAAGATGAGCGCGGTGAGGAATGACAATCCGAAGGTGAATGCAAGAACGCGTCCATCAATTCCGATTTCGCGTACGCGAGGAAGATCAATCGGAGAGAGCGACAGAAGCAAAGCAACTCCCCAATACGCGATGAGGATACCTATTCCTCCCGCGATCAGGCCGAGAAGAATATTTTCGGAGAGCAGTTGGCGAATCAATCGCCAGCGCCCCGCGCCGAGCGCGGCCCGAATGGCGATTTCTTTGTGACGAGCGGTGGCGCGAGCAAGCAGCAGATTCGCCACGTTGGCGCAAGCGATCAGAAGCACGAGGCCGACTGCGACGAGCAGCACCAGCAACGGTGCGCGGACTAGGCCCACAACATCGCGCTGAAATGGATTTACGACTGCGCCCACATGCACGCCATGGAACGCTTGGACCAATGAGTGTGGATACATCTCTACGATTTGCGCGACGACGATGTTGGCTTCGGCCGCGGCATTTGCAATCGTGACGCCCGGCTTCAGGCGGCCAAGCACAGTAAAATTGTAGAATTTCGCCCACGACTGCAATTCATCCGGCGTCAGAGCGAGAGGAACCCAGAGGTCGGCCGGATGATCGTTGGTCATCGGACCGTGCATCGGGAAGACGAAATCGCGGGGCATCACTCCGATCACTTCATAAGCCTCGCGGTCGAGATAAATCGTCTTGCCTATAATTTTTGAATCAGAGGCGTAGCGGCGCTGCCATAGGCAGCTGCTTAGAATTGCGACGGCGTGGCCCGGTGCGTCTTCTTCCGGCGTGAATGCGCGGCCAATCACCGGCTGGACGCCGAGCAGCGGGAAAAGCGCGGCGCTCGAACGCGTATCCACGATTCGTTCGCCCGCGCCGCCATCGCCGGAGAGCTCACGGTGATCGTTCTCATACGCAGCCACTAATTCAAAGCTGCGCTGGCGCAACATGAATTCGTGCAGATCGGGCGGGCTGAAAGGAATTTGTGGAAAGCCAAGTCCAGTGGCGGATTCGCTGATGGAAGCGATGCGGTCGGCATTCGCGAATGGCAACGGGCGAAGAAGGACGGCGTTGATGAGCGAGAATATCGCAGCGTTGGCGCCGATACCGAGCGCGAGCGTCAGAACAGCGACGACGGTGAACCCAGGCGATTTCCGCAGCGAGCGGATCGCGAACGCTAGATCCTGGAAAATCGAATTCACACTGCCTCCGCAGGAACCGTACACATTACACTGCGCCGATCCGTAGATTGCACGGCGCGCACCATGCCGGGCTGGTCACAATCCGCCGTGTTATCAATAACATACAACTCACAGCGGGGCCTGACCCCATCTCCATTGTCCGTTTCCGGGACGCCGATGTTCGCGAGCGCGACGTAATTCAGCGGCGATTTGGCGGTGACTGAGCTGCGGGCGACGACTCGTGGCGTCGTGTATACTGCGACGCTGATGCGCGCGCGGTTCGGGTCCGGCTGCCTTCGATGATCCCCTTCCTTCACATCGGGCCGCTTACGCTGCCGACGTTTGGCTTGATGGTGGCGACGGCGATGCTTTGCGCGTATTTCGTGCTGCGCGCGGACTTGCGCAGGCGCGGAATCGATGCCGAGGCGGAAACCTTAGTCGCGGTGCCCTCGATCGCGGGAATGATTGGCGCGAAGCTCTATCATGTTCTCGAATCGCCGCGGGAATTCTTCGCGAATCCGTTTGGCGAGCTTTTCAGTTCGTACGGATTTGCTTGGTTTGGCGGGCTGCTCGCGGGGATTGCGGCGTTCGTTTATCTCGGCAGGAAGTTCAAAATTGCGATACTGCGGCTGTTCGATATCGCGTCGCCTGCATGCGCGCTGGGCTACGGCATTGGACGAATTGGGTGCCTGTTGTCCGGGGACGGCGATTACGGCATTCCGACGACGCTGCCGTGGGGGATGAGCTTTCCGAACGGGCTTGTGCCGACGACGGAGCGCGTTCATCCTACGCCGATATATGAATTTGTTGTCGCGCTGCTAATTACCTGGTTTCTGTGGCGGCTGGGCGCGGCTAGAGCACGATCGGCAAATGCCAAGACTGGTGTGCGAGGGAAAGATTTGCCCGTTGATGTGCGTGGCAAGAATGCGGTCCGAGTAGAGCCAAGATTTACACGCGGGCATCCGGATGGGTACATTTTCGCCGCGTACATGATTACTACGGGGATCGCGCGATTTCTTGTCGAATTCATTCGGATTAATCCACGATCGTTCCTCGGCATGACGAACGCGCAGACGGCCAGTTCGGCTTCCATACTGCTCGGAGCGGCGCTGCTATGGCATTTGCGCAGCGTCAAAGAACCGGCATTGTGACGACGTATGACAGGTAAATCGTCGCGCGGGCGTCGTGCCCGCGGATTTTCTGCGCGGATGCAATAGCATTTCGTGGGCAAGATGCCCGCGTCACGAGTCGAAATTCGACGATAGTGTGCCAGGCGGATGCCGACGCGACGAGCGGGGGTCGAGCTACCTCGCTGCCTGTTGGTCGTGGGTGCGTTGGCGTACACAGCGCTAAAGCCGGGTTATCTGAGTAAATTTGTGCAAGATGCTCTTGAAATGCTGCGGCTCTTATGTTAGGCTGGGGTTGCGTTTGTTGCTCTTGTGTTTGCTTTCAGAGACGTAATTTCGAGGCTGCAAGGCAACCATGCCCTGCGGCCTTTTTTTATGACGCCTAGAGGCGAACGAGAAGCGCAAATAGCTTTTAAATCAACGAGGTAATACCGAAGTGAAAGAACAAGGAACAGTTAAGTGGTTCAACGCCAGCAAGGGATACGGATTCATTCAACGCCAGTCAGGCGAAGATGTTTTCGTACACTTTTCGGCCATTCAGGCCGACGGCTACAAGTCTCTTAATGAGGGACAGGCTGTCGAGTTCGAGGTCAAGAAGGGCCCAAAGGGCTTGCAGGCTGAGAACGTCGTAAGCCTCTAGTTCGTCAGGGCGGGGTGGCGGCAACGCTGCCCCGCTCATTTTTCCTAGTCTTATCCAGCAGAAGTCGTCAGAACCACCCGCTATTTTCCGCCGTTTATTCCAAGGAGGAAGCCGTGCAGGTCTTAGAGGAAGGTCAAGCAGTTCGCCACGACGTTTATGGGATGGGCGTGGTGACAGAATCGAATTCCGAGCGCACTTCGATTGATTTCGATGATCACGGGATGAAAAAATTCGTAACGAGCATTTGGATCGCCGAGCTGATCGGCGAAGCTCCCGAGAAACCGTTGAAGAAGTCGCGCCGCGGTGGACGCCGCAAAAAGGCCGGAGCCGCAGCAGCTGCAGCAGTAGCGGCGGCAGCAGCCAAGGCGTAAGACACCAAAATAAAATTTAGAAATGATGAAGAAAGGCCGGCACGCGCCGGCCTTTTTTATTTTCGGGGTGCCACACCCGCGCGGAAACTAATCGTGGCGTGGAAAACTTGCACGCGAACTTGTAATAAGTGGCACTGGGCAGGTACGCGGGCAAGATGCCCGCCCCACGAAGCCGCTGCCATACAATCCGCTGCAAACTCTGTGCATGACTACGAATGTTCATACACTCTGTTACGCGGAAATCAGGAATGGCGCCTCTGTAAATTCGGACAACGCCGAATATTTGTGTGAACTGGGCGCGCTCGCGTGCGCCGTCACTTGCTTAATTCCCTCCGTTTTCAGCGACTTCACCTAAGTTTCCAAAAATATTCCAACTGGCACGCCACTTGCGAAAGTCACGGTGAATTTGCGTGAGTTCCGCGCGTCTGCAGATGTCGCGCGGGAAATCCGAATAACTGTATTGCTTCGGATCGGGCGGCGCGACGGATTCACGAACGCAGCGAGCGAACGCTCGCGTGCAAATCTCCTGGGAGGCGTGACGTGATCGAACGACTTCGAAATTTTGCAAATGCGGTAGCATGGGTCCGAGAGCTAGCGGTCGCTGCGGCTTTGATGGCGTTATGCGCCACGCTTGCCCTGCCCGCCCACGCGCAAGTGACGACCGGCTCGATATCAGGCACGGTGGTGGATCAAAGCGGCGCTGCGGTTCCCGGCGCCACGATCACGGCGACAAATCGCGAGACTCATGCGAGTGCTGCGGCGCAATCGAACGACGCAGGCTATTTCAAGCTTGGTTTTCTTGCTGTCGGCTCCTACGACGTCACCATCGACCGGCCGTCGTTTCGCAGCGTGAAGATCTCAGGCGCCGCAGTTCAAGTGAACGCCGACAATAATCTCGGCGGCATCAAACTCGAGCTCGGCGCTGCAAGTTCTACGGTGGAAGTGACGGCTGCACCGCCGGTAGTCGAAGCCGATACGGCGCAGATAACCAATACATTCACGGATCAGACCGTATCCACGTTCGCCGGCGTGGGCGAATTTGAGGGACTCGATTTTCTCGCGCTGCAAGTTCCCGGCGTCAACAGCACTCGCGACCTCAATTTCCTCACGAATAACGACGGCCCCGGTTTCAGCGTAAATGGGCTGCGCGGCGAGAACAACGACCAGCAAGTGGACGGACAGAATAACAACGACAATTCAATTGGCGGGCCGGCACTATTCATTGAGAACTCAGACTGGGTGTCGGAATATCAGATTGTCACCAACAATTTCGGCGCAGAGTACGGCCGCAACGCCGGGTCTGTCGTGAATGAAATCACAAAAAGCGGTACGAACACGTGGCACGGCACAGTTTCAGACGTCGAGAACAATTCCGTTCTCAACACGCTCACCAACCAGGAGAAATTTTTTAACGGATTAACGAAAGTGCCGCACTCGAATTTCAACTCTCCGAGCACAACGATCGGAGGGCCATTGTGGAAGGATCACGTGTTCGTGTATGGCGGTTTTGATACGCAGATTTCGCCGAGCACGACAGATTATACGACCGGCGACCTGACGCCAACGCCCCTCGGAGTTTCGGAATTGGCGGGCTGCTTCCCTGACAGCAAATCAGTCGCGGCCCTGCAACAGTTTGGCCCGTACGCAATCGGCGGGGGAAGCCCGCAGGTTCTTCCGGGCACCCAGACTGTCGTCGATTATCCCAACGCAGTTGTTCCGAACGATGGGGGTACCGGTTGCAATACGGAGCTTGGCGGAATCGAGAGAAATCTCAACACCAGTTTTCACGAATACGACTGGATCTACAAGGTGGATCTGGTTCTCGGAAAGAATGACCGGCTATTCGGCCGCTACATTTTTCAAAAGTCGAATTTCTTGAACGTGGAGAGCGGCGACGCGGTTGCCGGATACCCGATCAACGTTCCAGCGCTGGCGCAGCTGATGCTAATTGACTGGACGCACACGTTCTCCGCGCGCGCGCTCAACCAGTTTCGAGCGAGTTGGGGCCGTGAAAATGTCCAGTTTGGAGAAAACACTCTAGGCACCGTCCCCGGTGCGACGAACTTAGCCAACGCGTTGGCAGAGATAACCTTTGCGCAGGGGGGACTCGGGACATTCGGCGTCGAAACTGGCCTGCCACAAGGCCGCATCGTAAACACGTACCAACTGCAGGACAATTTCAGCTTCACAAAAGGAAGGCATCAACTCAAGGCTGGCGTGAATTGGACGCGCCAATTTTCGCCGAGCGTTTTCCTGCCCAATTACAACGGTGTCTACACATATTCAAATTGGGGCACATTCGCCGCGAACACGCCGCAGACGACGGCGGTCGCGGAAGGCAATCCGGCGTTGAATTTCCTTGAGCACGACACATTCCTATATGCCGGCGACGACTGGAAAGTGAAAGACAATCTAACTTTGAATCTCGGATTGACGTGGTCCTACTATGGCCAGCCTTTCAACCTGCTGCATAACCTCAGCGTCAAGGATCAGACCGGCAGTTCACCCTTCTGGGATCCGGCCTTGCCTCAGTCGGTTACTACGCTTCCCACGCTGGGCTCGAACAAGCATCTTTTCGGCCCAAGTGCGGGCTTCGCGTACACTCCACATTTCTGGGAAGGGCTTTTCGGGCATGAAAAGACTGTGATTCGCGGCGGTTATCGTCTGGCGTTCGACCCTCCCTTCTACAACATCTACATTCTGTTCCCAGACTTCGGTCCGCTATCGTTCTCGCAGACCATCGGCAATCCGAGCACTGGAGTTCCCGGAGTGCCGATCGTCGCGGATCCGACTGGCCAAAACGTTCGCGCTTCGCTGGCGAGCGTTCTGACGCCGGGCGTCTTCGATCCGCGATCGTTCACCGAGTTCGCACTGCCGCCGAATTTCGGTCCCGATCACGTACACAGCTGGTCTCTTGGAATCCAGCGGGAGCTCGCCAAAGGCGCGGCAGTCGAATTCCGTTACGTGGGAAATCATGCCGGATCGCTCTTCCAGTCCATTGATGCGAACCCAGACGTTTCGGGACTCGAAGGTACGTTTCCGTCCTTTGTTCCAGCAGGAGTAACGCCATGCGCAGCGTCTAGCATCCCGGGGCCCCCGTCCGGCGGACCAAGCCCTGCGATTGGACGCGTTAACTGCAATGAAGGCGTGCTCTGGCAGCTCGGCAATACCGGCTATTCCGACTATCAGAGTTTCCAATCGGAATTGCGCACAACTGCTCTGTGGCATCAATTGACTCTTCTGACGGCATACACGTTCAGCAAAACCACAGACAACGCGACCACCGCTTTCAATACAACGGTGACAGCGGGAAGCAGCCTTGCGTTCTCGCAGAACCCGTTCAACTTCCAGGGCGCCGAGCACGGAATTTCCGGACTCGATTTCCCCCAGAGCTGGACGCTGAGTTTCAACGAGCAGATTCCAGCATTCCGACACCAGCAAGGCATCTTGGGGCACGTGCTGGGCGGATGGGCGATCGCGGGAACTTACGGACTGACGTCGGGACAGGCGTTCACGCCGACTCAGGAATTCCTCCAGTCCCTCTCGTACCTGGGGAATGGAGTGAACCCGCCGAACGATTTTGTATTCAATTCCAGCATCGTCGGGCTATTTGATTTCGCCCGGCCGTTCTGGGGTAACGTGTCGGCTCCGGCGAACACAGTGGGCGTTTATGCCGGAGATGAATGCGCGGAACAGGCAGGGTTTGGTGCATCGAGTCCCGCCTGCGGAGTTGCGCCGACAACCCTGATCTCACTGAACGCTCTCAACGCGACCGGAACGGTCACGCCGGTCTCGAAGAGCCAAGTGCGCTACATCGGGAACGGGATGATTTCGGACTCGGTGTTCGGCACGCCGTACGGGAACGTGGCGCGTAACGTGGGCCGCGATTTCTGGACGAACGCCGGAAATTTCGCGCTCTACAAAAACATCAAATTCACTGAACGCAACTATGTGCAGTTCCACATGACCATGCTCAACGTGTTCAACCATCCAAACTTCAATTCAGTGGATGCAAACATTGAGGATGCCGGGTTGCTATCGGCGAATGTTGGTTTCGCCACGCCGTATTTGACTAACGGCGGCGGATCTGCGTCGGCCACTGTCACTCGGACGATCTTCTTTGGGTTGAAGATTATCTTCTAGTTTTCCATATCCTCGGCGAAGCAAGCAAAGAAAGGGCGGCCCGCGAAAGCGAGCCGCCCTTTTTTTATGTGCTCGCGGCCAGCTCTACAAATGCCAACCGCGGGAGCGGATTCGTGGCGCGGGCATGCCCGCGAATGTGATGGGTTGGCGCGGGGCGGGCACGCGAGCAAGTTGCCCGCGACACGAGTTGGGGCTCTGCGACTCCAGCGTTCGCGCTAATAATATAAAATTCAGAATACATCTGTGAAAAGTGGAATGAAATCTAGCGCCGGCTCGGTTCCAGTTTTAGGCCGAAATACTCGACTGTGGTGCAACCCGCTATAAATTCCGCACTTACGACATTTCCAAGGAGTTGTATGACTGGCAAGACACTTGCGATGCGAAGTTCGCGGTTTGCGGCCAAATGATGTCTCTAGGTCTCGTTGCCTTGGGCACGTGACGAGATGGACGCGCGTGCAGGGTCGCATTTAATTCAAGGATAGGAAGACGAGACGCGGGGTCTCAGGAGGCTAGACTGCGATGAAACGATCCGGATTGGTGTACATACTAGTATTCGCAACGGCGGTGCTTCTTTTCGCAATTCCATCCCACGCGCAGGTAACGACCGGCTCGATATCTGGAAGCGTGATTGATCCCACTGGAGCGGCCGTCGCCGGTGCAACGGTTTCGGCGAAGAATACTCAGACGGGGGCGCCTGAAGTAACCCAAACGAACGAAACGGGATATTTCAAGCTGGGATTCTTGCCGGTCGGCTCGTATGACGTTTCGATTTCGAAGTCGGGTTTTCGCACTGAGAAAATCTCTGCGGCTCAAGTGCAGGTAAACGCGGACAACAACCTCGCAGGCATCACTCTTGAATTGGGAGCGGAAACCGCTACCGTGGAAGTTTCGGCGGCCCCGCCTATCATTGAATCAACGACGTCGCAGATCACGAATACTTTCACTGACCAGCAAATCACCACTTTCGCCGGGGTGAACGAACAAGAAGGGCTCGATTTTATGGCGTTACAGGTGCCCGGTGTCGTAAACACAAGAGATATTAACTTTTCGAACTCGAACGGCCCTGGATTCAGCGTCAATGGCCTTCGCGGACAGAACAACGACCAACAAATAGACGGTCAAAATAATAACGACAATTCAATTGGCGGACCGTCACTATTCCTTGAGAACGCGGATTGGGTGACGGAATATCAGATTGTCACCAACAACTTCGGAGCGGAGTACGGTCGCAACGCCGGATCCGTGGTGAACGAAATCACAAAGAGCGGCACAAACACATGGCACGGCACGGTGTCAGATGTCGAAAACAATTCTGTGCTGAACACCCTGAATAACCAGCAGAAATTTTTTGACGATCTGACCAAGGTGCCGCACTCGAACTTCAATTCGCCAAGCACCACGGTAGGCGGACCGTTGTGGAAGGATCACGTTTTTGTTTTTGGCGGATTTGATGCGCAGCTCAACCCTAGCGTAACGAATTACTCGACGGGAGCATTGACGCCTGACCCATTGGGAGTTTCGGAGTTGGCCGGTTGCTTCCCCGGCAGTGCATCGGTCGCCGCGCTGCAACAGTTTGGGCCGTTCGCAGTCGGCGGCGGTAACCCACAGATTCTGCCGGGCACGCAGACTGTTGTGGACTATCCGGGCGCCGTCGTTCCAAACGATGGCGGTACCGGCTGCAACACTGAACTTAGCGGTGTCACCCGAACTCTGAACACTAGCGTCCACGAATTCGACTGGATCTACAAAGTGGACCTGGTTCTTGGAAAGAACGACCGGCTCTTCGGCCGGTATATCTTCCAAAAGGAAAACGCCCTAAACCAGGAGAGCGGCGATGCGGCGGCGGGTTACCCCATCAACATACCCTCGCTTTCGCAACTCATGTTGATTGACTGGACGCATTCTTTCTCCGCGAGGGCCGTCAATCAGTTCCGCGCCAGCTGGGGCCGTGAAAACGTCGAGTTCGGAGGCAACACACTGGGAACGGTGCCGAATCAGCAGAATCTCGGCGAAGCGCTAGCGCAAATCAGTTTCCAGTCGCCAGGGCTTGCCACATTCGGTGTTGAATCCGGACTGCCGCAAGGCCGCATTGTGAACACCTATCAGTATCAGGACAATTTCAGCTTCACGACGGGAAATCATCAGATTAAGGCGGGTGCGAACTTTACACGCCAATTTTCGCCGAACGTTTTCCTGCCCGATTTCAATGGCCTCTACACGTTTCCGGATTGGGGAAATTATGCCGCCAATACCCCTTCAACTGTTGGAATCACCCAGGGAAATCCAAACCTTCCGTTCCTGGAGCATGACACCTTCCTTTATGTGGCCGACGACTGGAAGATTAAGCCGAACTTCACGATAAATCTTGGGTTGACGTGGTCTTACTACGGCCAGCCGTTTAACACGTTGCATAACCTGAGCGTTAAAGATCAGGAAAGCTCTACCCCGTTCTGGAATCCCGCGCTGCCGGAGTCGGTCACTACTCTGCCCGCGCTTCCGACGATCAAGAATCTGTTCGGGCCGAACGTCGGATTTGCGTACACGCCGCATTTCTGGCAAGGACTCCTTGGCAAAGATAAGACCGTCATACGAGGCGGGTATCGCAGGGCCTTCGATCCGCCGTTCTACAACATCTATATTTTGTTCCCAAATTTCGCTCCCCTATCTCTTTCGCAGACCCTCGGCAACCCGAACACGGGAGTTCCCGGACCGCCGCTGCCTGCTGTTCCCACGGGCGCAAACGTTCGAAGTTCTCTCGCGAGTTCTCTCCAGTTTGGAGTACAAGATCCGCGAAATGATACCCAATTCGCGCTTACGCCGAATTTCGGTCCCGATCACGTGCAGAGCTGGTCGCTCGGCATTCAACAAGAACTGGCGAAGAACGTTGCGCTTGAAGTACGTTACGTAGGGAATCACGCGACGAATCTTTTCCAATCCATTGACGAAAATCCGTTTGTCGCAGGTTTCGCAGGCACATTTCCGAATGTGGTTCCCTCGGGAGTCACCCCGTGCGCGACTCCTACCATTCCTTCCGCCGCGGGACGAGAAAACTGCAATCTCGGCGTCGTCGCCCAACTCGGAAATTTCGGGTATTCAGATTACCAAGCTGTACAAACTGAGTTGCGCACTACGGATCTATGGCACCAATTGACGCTCATCACCGCGTACACTTTTAGCAAGACTACAGACAATGCTTCATCAGCTTTCAATACGAACGTGGCCGGCGGGAGCAGCCTCGCCTTCGCTCAGAATCCCTTCAATTTTGAGGGCGGCGAGCATGGACTTTCTGGTCTGGATTTTCCGAACAGCTGGACGATCAGCTTTAACGAGATGATTCCGGCATTCAGGCACCAGCATGGCATCGTCGGGCACGTGCTGGGGGGCTGGGGCATAGCGGGTAATTATGCAATCACGTCCGGACAGGGCTACACGCCCATTCAGGAATTCCTGCAATCAACGTCCTACTTCAACCAGGGGCTCAACCCGCCTAACGACAACGAATTCGCTTCGAGTATAGTCGGGCTCTTCGATTTCGCCCGGCCGTTCTGGGGCAATCCGTCGGCGCCAGCTAACACCGTCGGCGTATATGCCGGGGATGAGTGCGGCGAACAAGTCGCATTTGGAGCGAATCCAACGACGACTGCTGTCTGCATCGTCGCGCCCACAACGCTTATTTCGCTGAATGCCTTCAACGCGTCTGGCGGCGCGACAATTACTCCAGTGTCGAAGAACCAGGTCCGCTATATTGGCAACGGATTCTTCTCCGACCAGGTATTCGGTTCGCCGTTCGGTACTGTGGCGCGAAACGTCGGCCGGGACTACTGGACCAATAGCGGCAATTTCGGCCTCTACAAGAACATCAAATTCACCGAGCGCAATTACATCCAGTTCCACATGACGATGTTGAACGTGTTCAACCATCCGAATTTTGCGTCGGTGGATGCGAACATCGAAGATGCCGGGATTCAGAATGAGGGCGTTGGATTCGGAACGCCTAATTTGACGAATGGCGGAAGCCGCGTAATTTATTTTGGGCTGAAGATCGTCTTCTAGCGGAACTCAAACGTTGCTTCAAACAGGAAGGGCTGGCTCGCGAGAGCCAGCCCTTTTTGTTTGTGAGCTGAGTATGCACGGAGATGCCGCCGGAATGGCGGTAGCAAATTGGAACTTGTGGGGCCGGTTACGAGACCGGCCGCCTTTAGGTGTTCGACCCTTTGGCAGAAAATCGGTGCGTCTTACGACGCGCCCTACAAGAGGCAGGCGGTCGATCGTAGCGCCGGCATCCTGCCGGCGTTTTTGTGCGGCGTGGCTATGCGTAAAACCGCCGGCAGGATGCCGGCGTTACGATTGCATTCTTGCTATAGTATGGATTTTGTTACGGCTGCTCATTAGACCGGTGGCTTTTATGGGGCGATCCGAGATTCGTCCGTGCACAGCGGCACGCCATATAACGCGCCTCCAAGTGCCGAGCGCTGCTGGTCGTGCACGGGCTTCCAGCGCGGATTTTCGTTCATGCCACTCGCACGGAAAGACGGGGGCAAGATGCCCGCGCCACGAAAACCGGGGCCAATCGCGCGGGCCGTGGCTCACCCCAGATCCCTCACTTCGTTAGGGATGACAACTTCGTTGCCGGGCGCGCGGCCTGCGACTACGCGTTCACGATGCCGTGACGGACGGCGTAGCGGATTAGTTGGCTGAAGGCGTCGAGATTCAGCTTGCGCATGACGTTGTTGCGATGCGATTCCACGGTGCGCGTGCTGATGCCGACGGAGTACGCCACTTCCTTGTTACACATCCCCTCACACAGCAACTTCACGACTTCTTTTTCGCGGGGAGTAAGGCGATCGATCGGAATTTCGCCGTTGGCGTCCGCCGGGGCATTGGGCACGCAATCCATGTAGCCGGTGTAGTAGAGATCTTTGATCTGCGGTGTGAAGAACGCGCGCTCGTCGCGAACGGCGCGGACGGCGTTGAGGACGTCGTCGTTACTATCGGACTTCACCACGTAAGCGCGCGCGCCGGCGCGAAGGCATTCGCGTGCGACTTCCTCCGCAAAATGCATAGTGAGAATCACGACTCTCGTGTCCGGAGCGTCGCGGCGCAGCAAGCGGGTTACGTCGAGACCATTTTTTTCGGGAAGAGAAATATCAAGCACGACGATATCCGGAGTGAGCTTTTTTACTTGCTCGATGGTCTCGGTGCCGGTGGCAGCCTCGCCGACGACCACGAGTGACGAATCGCTCTCCACTAACGCGCGCACACCACGTCGAACGATGGCATGGTCGTCCGATATCAATACTCGCGATATCGGCGAATTCTCGGGAAGACTTCTGAGATTGGAATCGCGCGAAATGGATCGCGACACCGCGCGATGCCGGGCCGCCCTGCGCTCGAGCGGCCTGCGCGCCGGTGAGGAGCCCTGCAATGGCCGAAACGGACTGCTCAATGTTTGGTTCAGATACAATCGCATAGTTAATCGTCCTTTCGTGTTTCTTGTGAACATATCTGCTGCGTTTTATAACCCCGGCACCCGGACATCCGACAATGCCTGAGGACAGGAGCACCTAAGAATTTTGTGTGAGATGCGCGTCAGCCTCCGCCGCCGGCAGACGCCGCACGTCGCGCGGGTGAGTGCGTTGTCTCGGGCGCAGCAGCCGGCAGTGTCGCGCGAATCGTGGTTCCCTTCCCCAATTCTGACGAGATAAAAAACTGCCCGCCCAACTGCCTGACGCGCTCGCCCATTCCAGCGATGCCGATTCCAGGGGTCGCCGCACCCAGATCAACCGCGCCTGGCGGCGAGGCCATGCCCTTACCTTGATCCTCGATTTCCAGCACGACCTCGGCGCCTTGGCGAGAGAGCCGGATGAATGCTACGAGGCTGCCGGAATGGCGATGAATGTTGCCGAGCGATTCCTGAACGATGCGAAAGATTGCGGTCTCGACATCGCGCGGAAAGCGGCCGAGTTCCTCAGGAATTTCTGCGTGAGTCTGGATCCCGCTCCGCGCACTAAAGCCCTTGGCATACCAATGAAGGGCAGGCTCAAGGCCGGCTTCGTCCAGAATCGGCGGAAAAAGCAGATAGGAGAGGGTGCGGACCTCCTGAAGTGACACCTCGGCTAACCCAACGCACTCGGCGAGCACTTCGCGCAATTGAGGAATTACTGAACCAGCCAATCTGAGCGCCCTTCCGAGATTCATTTTAAGGGCGACAAGATTCTGCACCGTTGTTTCATGGAGGAATTGCGAGGTGTGGCGGCGTTCTTCGTCGAGGGTTTGAAGGATTCGCGCAGAAAGAATTCGGTGCCTTTCCTCGGCGCGTCTTAGCTCCGTGGTGTCGCGTGCGAGCAACCAGAGTGTCAGTGCGCCGGAACGGTTGGACATTCGCGTGACACGTGCCGTCCCGTCAAAGATACCGCTCTCGATCTCCAAGCTGTACTCAATATGTTCAGCCTTTCCGCTTTCTACAACTCGGCGAAACAATTCTTCGAAAGGGCGTGCAAATTCCGCGCCAAAAAGCTCGCGGATTTTCTTCCCGATCATCTCCGTCCGCGGCTTGGCGAGAAGGGACTCATTCATCGCCCAAATGTTGAGGATGGTGGTATCGGGAGCGTGCTCGACGAGGACCTCGTCCCGCGGTCCGATAAGCGCTAATATTTGCGCGTCCCGCTCGAGAGTGCCTTCCTCCGATTGCTGAAAACCGCCGGCGGCTGTATTGGATACCGGCGGATCCTCGGCGGGAGGGGGCGGATGGAACTCCCCGGTCTGATTTTCAACCTGCCGCGCTAATCCGCCGCTTCGTGCACCTGAATTGACGGTCAACTCTTCGCTCCCGAGAACTGACTATCAGCATTCACTTCGTTAACGGCGACACCATCATCACAACCCAATCAGAGAATCCGCTATCGCGCACCTGCAACGGGCGAACGGTTGCCAGCGAACGCCTCAAAACATCGAGTTCTAGAGCCGCGCCCCGGAGTGGGCTGGAGTAGCGTGGGAGTCGGCTGAAATTGTGCAATAAAAACAGGCCGCCGAGCGTAACCCCCTTCACGCTAAGGACCCGAGGTGACGGCTAAACTACTCAGCGAAAGATACTGCCTAGTTAATACGATGACAAGAACTCAATCGAGAATGCGACTATAAAATTTGCATATAGTCCTAGTGTCCTAAACGAGACAGGAAACTACGTAGATGGTTTACGTACGTAATCGCACTTCGGCGTTTGCGTATATTTGCGAATTGCCGCCGATCTCATTCCCAGCTACCTTCCGCCTTCCAAAACGGGCACACTGACTGTATCTAGGTTTTGCCGCCACTCCACCGCCCAAGCTCGGAGCCGGCAACGGTCGTTCGCCCTCGCAGGCACCTAGGAATTTGGGAATTGTGGCGGGCGAAAATTCTCTCAGCCAACCCAAAGGCTTGCGAGGGCGGGCGATCGAACCAAGCGGGGATGGCAGAGCAGTCAAATTCAACCAGCCGTGACGGTATTGGGCGCAAGAGAGCCTCCGCAATTCTAGCTTCGATTGAGAGGCGAAGTAGCTGTACGACACTGCGGTCTACCTCCCATCAATTTGATCCAGCGCATCCTTGATGCAAGTGCGCAAAGGTGGCGCGTCTCATGACGCACTCTACATTTGCCAACTGGGCGACCGTGGCGATCCTGGAAACACCCACCTGTACGAAAGGACAAGTCAAGAATCACTAGCGCGTCCATCGGCCCTGGAATTTGGGTGTTTGCGCGTTGGTAGACAAATTCTGCTCGAAGGGCTGCTTTGATACGTAGTTACTAGTAGTACGACGGTACCCTCAGAATGTAACCATCCCGCTAGAGCGCTCTGACGGTTTAACTTGCTACTTTTGGAGGCGTGGGAGGGGTACTGCCCTTCCGGGCCGGCATAGTTCTCGCAACCAGGCGGAAGAACGGCCGACGATACTGAGGAGCATAAGGATGCGCAAATTCAGACACCCTGGAAAGTTCAACGAGCAGGGGGCAAATTCCGAGCCAGAATCGGTTAGCTTCAGCGGCGGCGTGATCGCCGACGAAATCGAGATTGATGGCACCACCGGCCCGTCCGGCGCTTACGCCCCGGATACAGCGTCGCTCGAGCACCCTTCGGACGCGAGCGGAGTGATCATCGTGGGCGGCAGTATGCCGGAAGTCGAAGTAGATGATAGTCCCGCGCCGTCAGCGCAGGAAGGATCGCAAGTGAGTTCCGAGCATTCGAAAGGCAACGGCACAAGTCATGCCGATCACAACGCTGCACATAATGCTCCCCACACCGGGCACTCCGCACATTCACACGCAAAATCCGAGCACGTCCACAAATCTCGTCCCTCGGGAGAAGATCGCCGCAAGCGCCGACGCGCGTTGATATCCGCGCCGGTACGCGTGCGCCCGGTCCACATGACTGATGACGGCCCGAGCGAAGTCACGACGACGGTTGACGTCTCGCGAAGTGGATTGCTTTTTGCTTCGCAACTCACGACCTATAAAAACGGCATGGAAGTCGCGGTCGTGTTTCCGTACAGCGCGATTCCCGGAGAAGTGTATGCCGAACAGATCGGCCGCGTTGTTCGCCACGTAAATCTCGCCGACGGCCGCAAGGGCGTTGCGATCTGCTTCGACAAAGCGCCGGACGGCCAAGAAGCGCTGGTGGACGCCGGCGGCCGCAGCTTCGCGCATGAGAAGACAGTCGTCGAACCGACGACTCCCGGCGATATCCTCGCGCCCACCGAGCAGACCCGGGCAAGAGTTCTTGTGGTCGAGTCTGACGAGCGAGCGCGGACAACGATGTGCAGCTACCTAAATAATGACGGCTACAGCGCGATGGGCGTCGGCTCCGCCGCGGAAGCTCGCGAGTCTCTTGCGGATAGCATTCCAGCCGTTGTGGTTGCCGAAATCGAAGGCGACGGCATGCACGGTTATGACCTCTGCGCATCCATTAAGAAAGACGAGCGTCTACGCGGCATTCCCGTGATTCTCACAACGCGCTCGGCCTATCCGAGTGACTACGCGAACGCGCACGCAGTCGGGGCAATCATCTGCATGGCGAAACCGTTCAAGCAAGAAAAGCTTGGGCACATGGTTCGATTACTCGCGCCGCTCCGCAAGAAAGCGCACCTCATGCAGAACGATACGGAGACCGCTGAGACTGCGAAGGCGCGCAAGATACTTTATCCGTCACATCGCACCACCACAAAGTCCAAGGCGAAGTACGACCGGGATGAGTTCAGCAAACTCTGTGACGATGCGGTCCGCGAGAAAAATAAGTTGGAGAATGGCGAACGCTTCGTGGCCGCTGAGCCGGTCGCAGTGACGTCGGCGGTGAAGGAAACTAAAACCAAGCAGAGCCAGCCGGTGACTGGCCTCAGAGCATTGCGCAATCGCGCGGCATCACTCTTTAAGCGTTAGACGAACGTTAAGCGGCGTCATTCGGGCGGCCGTTTCGGACCGCCCGTTTTGGACCGCCCGTTTCGATGTCGCCTCGATGGTGATACAGCTTTTCAAGCGTGCGAACGGGACGTCGGCCGTGTTGATCGGCACTAATCCCCCGGCCCTAACGAAAATACTTCCCCGGCGGAAAAATTCCCGCACGTCCGCATTCTTTTCCGACAGCCTTTTTCACCTCCTTGAACCAATAATCGAATGTGCCTTCAGATACTCCTACGAGCGCAATCGCGCGCTTGTACTCGATGCCGCGCAAAAAATAAATCGAGAACAACTTCCTCCGGCCCTTCCATTCTGGCCGGCGAAGCGCTCGTTCGGCCGCATTTTCGAAATCAGCGATGTATTCGGCCGCGCGTGCGCGTTCGGGCCGCCAGACGTAGCCGCTTGACGGACGTTTGAGATCCACTGCGGAGGTTCTGCGCCCAAGCCATTTGCGCAAGCCGCAATATCTGCCGTAACACACTTCGAAAATTTCCTGCGGCTTAAACATATTGTCTCCTCACGGCAGATTTCGGCGAACTCAGCTCTCGCGTTTCATCTTCGATCGTCGATTATTGGATTGCGGATTGCATTCGAGCGCCGCTAAACATGCGTCAAGGCACTCATGCCAGCCGGCGAGATAGCCTGCGGCGTATTCTTCAGCGAGACGCTGCCGCTCGCGAAATATGCGCTGCATTTCGTGGCTCTCGTGCCGCTCGCGACGCGCCGCATTCCAAGCAATCCCGATGCGCCAAGTGATTTCTCGCGCCGCTGCTGCCAGCCAATGCAACGGCATCGGGAAGTAGACGCCCACACGCCGCTGCGGCTCGTACCATGCCAGGCGCCATCCTCGAGGGATCGGCGCGCCAAATGTGAGCACGCGTCCGATGATGTCGCGTCGTTTCATGTGCAAGATTTATCCTGCGCGCTTTTCATGCGGGCTCGTCTTCTTCTGCTTCCGTGACGCGCCGGCGCACTTGTGGCCCTTCACCGACTCTCAATTCTCGTTTCACGAATACTTGTTTGAGGTTTCGCCATATGAGCGACGCTTCTCGTCCCTGCGGACATTGCGTATTTCTCGCAGTTGCTTCGCCCAGATACCGTGCGCTTTCCGTACGTGCTTTTCCTCAACAGGAGTCTTTGCCTCTATCTTCTTCCCTTATTAGGTATCCACTACTTATCCGTCGCGGAGGTTGAACGATTTCATCGTCTTGCGTACGATCGTCTCCGCAAGTTTGCGTACTCGCCTCCGCATTTCCGCGGGGCCCGTCCGCAAAATTGCGTACTTGCGTCCCACGGAAGAACTTTTTTGCCCTGGTGATTTGGACGATCATGCCGCCCGGAGCCGTCCGCGTTTCGATGTAGCCTGCTTCGCGCAGGACGCGCATCCAGCGCTCGAGTGTTCTCAGCGGGAATCCCGTCTCCTCCTCGATCTCGTGATAGCTGATTGGCTTTCCCCCAAGCACCCAGCCGGTCGTTCCGTTCTGTCGCGTCTGGCGGAGAACCAGCCATCCATAGAGCCACACCGCCGAGCTCATTCGCTCGTAGTGCTTTGCTTCGAAGAGCGTTCCTCGCAGACCGGTGTTGAAATCCTTTCCTCTCATTTCCCTGTCGACTCGTCGAATCTCACATCAAAGACTTCAGATTCTATGTTTCGTAATCGTCTTACGCGGCCGCTGCATTCTCAACAAAGCCCGCAATATGGCAGCTCGACCTTCTTAAATCCGGTGTCTGTCGGACGCAGACGATCAATCCTCATGATTGATTCGTGATGGCAGTAGGCGCACTTGGGTGTTTCGCCCTCGCGCGGTCCCTGGGTGGCCCGTTCTAACTTCCGTTGCCAACTCAGTCCGGCGGACCGCCGCTTTTCTTTTGCCCGATTTGCCGCACTTTTGCGCCAACGCCTCATGTAGTCGCGGTTTTGTTTGCGATGCTGCGCGAGCTCGACCAGGTTTACATCTGCCACTCGCGCCGCATTTGTGAGCACAGCCCGACTTAATCTCGTGGCAGTCATCGCGATCACCATTTCCGGCGTCCGGGCACACCCGTTCGCCTTTACGCCGCCCGATATTACCCGGGCAGTCCCATCGAGGTTTATACATATATGGTTAATATTACGGCGCTACACACCGCGAACGCTTCGCGCGGCCGTTGCTCCATCGGAGGCCTTCCAAATGGGCGATGCGAAAGTGCCGCTTCATTTCATCGGTACGTGCTCCCAGACTTCTCTCCAGTCGTATGAACTCGCGCGCCTGGATGCTGCTGCACGTCTTCGCCGCAAGCTACAAGAAGTGACCGACGAATGGATAGAAGCGGAGATCGAAGCCCGCTTGGCTCGGTGGGCGCTTGAGCGCCGGCGTTACAATCCGCAAACTCACGCCGAAGAATCCGTAGCAATCGAAAGTCTCGGTGCCGGCGTGAAATCTCTGCCTGCGCCGCATCGCCGCATCCGGCGAAAGCCTTCTCTGGTGGCGTCATTCCAAAATCCTGAGCCTTCAATCGCATATGTTTCGCCTTCTCTACCAACTGAGTTGTTATCTCCAGTCGTGCTGGTGGGCCTTCCTCCGTCCACGCAGCCGCAGGCAATGCACAATGGGGCGTTGGCACAACGATCGAGCTTGTTTCGAGTGCGTCGACTGCTCCGTAGGCGCACACGTCGGTTTTAAGATCAATTCCGTCGATTCCTTTCCGTTCAATGTAAAGTGTTCGGGTATCCTGACGAACTTCGCGGCTGCATTAATTCGCCTTGGTGGCAGACACGATTTGTAGTTTTCGAGATCCGTACTTCCGCCCCCAAGTTCGTCGATTGCGGTACAAAAGACCACGTGTCTTCATAGCGATAAGGTTACCTTTGAATTCGCTGTCGACCTTTCTCTCGCAATCAAACGCCAGCCTTTGCGCTGCGCGGCCGCATCCCCCATGCTCGCTCAAAGCCCCCTGTGTAGGTCGTTCGAGCTCTTGACAGTTCGCGTTTCCTGTTATGGCCAATAGTCATGCTGTTTCGTCGCTTAAGGAGTTCTGTCGTGTGGCGCGAGTGGTGCGAACTCGCGCTCCGCGCCTCGATTGCAACGCAAGTGCCGTGCGAAAGCGCGGGCGGATGTTCGTCCGTCACTTACACACACGGTTCCGGTCTCATTCTTCTCCGCCGATATGCGGTCGCTCCGGAGGGCTGAATGATTGAGGTCAACAGCATCTTTCGTTTCACGAAGCACATCTCGTAAGCGCAGACCACTATTTCTAAAATCTCACTCGTTTCTTCTCGCGGCGCTAGCACGTCCCGTTTATTTCACCGCAAGCAACCTCGTTAATTCGTCGACCACATTTCTCCCCCTCACTCGCAACGCCAACCATAATCTATAAATTACCGATTCGAGGACTTCGAGGATTGGGAGGCGACAGAGCGGAAGGAACTGGGTCTCAGATCGAAGAATGTGGAGCTTTTCGAACGCAGGAACGGCGTTGCGGATTGAATGGTAGTGAGCGCTGATCGTGATTAATTTTGGATTCTTGTAGGAGCGACGTCACTTTGCGGAGTGCGGAATGTTGGATGAGCTGCATTAACATAAAATAGTCTGCTTTAGTTTGTAATGGTTATCAATGCGCATTGATCATCGGTTTTGACGTGGCATGGTTATCGTGTCCGAATTGAGTTTAAATCGTAGCTTTCAACGGGAAATCACATGATGCGATTAGGACTTGTTGCGGTGAAGCGGTTTTGCTAAGCGAGGATTTAGTGAATTCGCAGCCGGGATTTCTCAAATCTGGGTTAGCAATTGCTGAGCCGTGCAAATCACGTGCTCGCAAGACCGTCGGGACATAATCGGAGCCGATGAAGAAAGGCTGCTGCCGAACATCGCTGGTGGGGCTTTACGATAATAGTAGCGTCATGTTTGGGTACTCATCGAGCATGTTGCGGGAGAACCGACGCGTGGGACGATGACGAGGCACGGCGGAAATTACTCGAAATTCTGGGCGGTGCTTCTGCGGAACATACTTAAGTACATGCTGGATCATCAAGGAACGCGCGAACAAATACGAGTTTAAAATGCGGGCGGTGCTGACGAAGGAAAATGCTGGCCCTCAAGTTTCTTTGGCGATCCCTTTTCCAGGAGCTGCTCTTTGCGGTAGATCAATTCGTTTATGTTGTAGGGCGCGAGTTGAAACGCGTGGCCGTGGGTGATGGCGTCGGTCGGGCAGGATTCGACACAATAACCGCAGAAGATGCAGCGCGAGTAGTCGATATTGTAGACGCGCGCGTAGCGCTCGCCGGCAGATATGCGATTGGCGGCGGTATTTTCGGCCGCTTCGATGTAAATGCAATTCGCGGGGCAAGCAGCGGCACATAGGAAACAACCTACGCACTTTTCGAGGCCGTTCTCATCGCGATGCAAGACGTGAATGCCGCGATAACGCGATTGAAACTGAACCGGTCCGTCCGGATAAATCTCAGTCGTGGGTTTGCGAAACATTGTCTTCAGCGTCACGCTGAAGCCCTTTACGAGGGTCGAAAATGTTGCGCCGACTTCGCCGATGATAGATGCCATATGATTGAATTTAGCAGAGACGGCAGGGCGCAGCAACACCGCGAGGGTTACGGCGGCGTGATAGCGAGCTTACTGCGTGCGACCGACGCGCAGCGATTCGACGAGGTCGCAGGGGCAGCCTCGTCGGCGCCACTATAAGAACCCGCAGATTCCTCCTCGGACCCTGGTCGGGTCCTCGTCGGAATGACAACGTTGCTGAGAGGTTGCTGCAACATGAAGCGGGAGTGTTGGTGTTCTGAGGCGGGAGGGTCGCTGTTCTGAAAAGCGTCCGAGACAATGTTCTTAAAAGGTTCGGAAAAGCATCCGAATAAGGCGATTTCGCTGAACTCATTCTCCTGGAGGAGAGACGGGAGCCGGGCCAAGCGGTTCGTGCTTGCCGGTGATCGCCGCTATGATTTGCTTGCCGTGGAAGCGGCCGTTCTCAATGAATATCTCGCCGGTAAATCTACCCCCGACGATCACGCCGGCGACGTACATTCCCGCGACGTTAGTTTCGAGGGTCTCCGGGTTGCATGCAGGTCTGCGCGTCTCCGGATCCAGACGAATACCTAGCTTCTCAAGGAACTCAAAATCCGGATGATATCCCGTCATCGCGAAGACCTGTGCGGCGGGTATCGTCCGCTCGTTCGAACCGTTGCGAACCCAGATTCGATCAGACTCGATGCGCACGACGTGCGTGTTGAAATGCGCCTGAATTTCGCCGGCTTTGATACGGTTCTCGATGTCGGGTCGCACCCAATATTTGAGGGATGCGCCGAGCTGGGCGCCGCGGTGGATCAGCGTGACGTGCGCGCCAGCTCGAAATAATTCCAGTGCCGTCTCAGCCGCGGAATTCTTTGCGCCAATTACAACCACATCCTCGTGCCAATAAGGATGTGGATCGTTGAAGTAGTGCGACACGCTCGGCAAATCCTCACCAGGAACATTGAGAAGATTAGGGCGGTCGTAGTAGCCAGTTGCGACGATTATCTTTCGGCAATGATAAGCGTGGCGCGCGCCCTCCTGATCGTGGGTGGCGACTATGAACGCACCATCATGCCCGCTTACTCCCTCGACCGTTTCATAAAGGCGAAGCTCCAGGCCGTAGTGCTCGGTAACTCGACGATAATATTTTAATCCTTCAGAACGAGTAGGCTTCGTACCCGCAGATGTGAGCGGCAAATCGCCGATTTCCAGGCGCTCGCCAGTCGTAAAGAACTGCATGTTTGCCGGGTAGTGAAAGAGCGAGTTACAGAGGCAGCCTTTGTCGATCACGAGTGGGCGCATCCCTGCTCGCTTCACCTCAATTGCGCAGGCGAGGCCGGTGGGGCCGGCGCCGATGCAGACGACGTCGAAATGATCGCTCATATTGTTCTAGTTTGCGGATGTTTGCGCGAGTTTGCAACTGCGCGCAATCGACGCGACGGAAAATTACGGGACGGTGAGAATAGCCGACGCGAGATCGCTAGCGAATTCGGCAACGAGAGCGAGCCGATCGGGCGTGGCTTCGACTCTAGATTTCTTCCACACATAGAATTGACTGCCCGCGTCGGTTATTTTCACGCTGAGATTTCCGTTGATCAGCCAGGATGGCTCACCGAAGATCTGAAATCCCGCGGTGGATTCGGGAGCCAACAGAGCCGCGCAATCGCCGCGACGAACACCTACGTAATTTGCGTACATTGGGAACGCGACCAGGACGAAGCCGAGAGAATTCAGGTCCTCGAGGATGATTATTTGAGCGGGCGAGAAATCGGGCATGAAACAGGGTTAGCAGGCTCGCATTTGGGCGGCGGTCAGGCCGCTGATTACGCGGCGGATGCGGATGACGAGAGCGATCCCGATTCTAGCTCGCGCAGGATTGAGCGCAGCGCGGCGGCGAGTTCCTCGCGAGTTACTTCGCTTCGGCGGAATTGCACGCGAAGCCGGAAGGCTCCGTCAGACGGCTGGAAATCGAAGAGAAATGGCTTCGGCCGCGGCTGCGGCGCATTCTCCTGCTGACGCTCGCGCCGCGCCTCATCGCGCGAAAGCCCGCCAGCGGCGATCCGTTCGACCATCTCGCGCATCTTCCTCTCGTTCGGCTGGCGCGAGACTTGAAGCAGAAGCGACTTGGTGACGATTCCCTTCTCGACGCAGATATCGCGAATCGCATCGGGAATGACTCGGAGAGAAAGCGTCTCGGTGACGGACGAGCGTGCCTTGCCAATTTTCTTCGCGATATCGTCATGCGTGTAATCGAAATGCTCAGCGAGACGATTCAGGCCATCGGCCTCTTCGAAGGCTGTGAGATCTTTGCGTTGGAGATTTTCAATCAGCGCAAGTTCAAGCGTTTCGGCATCGTCAGCGATTTTCTCGATGCAGGGCACTTCTCGAAGGCCCGCCGCGCGGGACGCATGATAGCGGCGCTCTCCGGAGATAATGTAATAGGTGTCTTCGCGCGGAACGTAGCGAACGAGCAACGGCTCAAGCACGCCCTTTTCGCGGATGGAATCAGCGAGCTCGCGGACATCTCCGATATTCTTGCGCGGCTGATCCGGATTCGGACGAACCTTGTCGAGCGGAATCATTCGCCCGATTGACGCGCCGCTGTAACTGGCTAGCGTCTCTACATAGTGCGCGTCATGCCGCATCTTGAGTGTGACGGGTAACCCGATCTTCCTGGACACGTTGCAAAACCTCCTGAGCAAGCTTTCGGTATTCCTCAGCGCCAGTCGATTTCGGCGCATACGCAAAAATGGTTTCTTTGTAGGCGGGGCTTTCTTCGAGACGCACGTTCTTGCTGATGCGCGTTTTGAAAAGCGCTTCGCCGAAGACGGCACGAATCTGCTCGTGCGTATCGCGCGAAATGTTGGTGCGCTTGTCGAAGAGCGTGATCACGACGCCGAGAATCTTCAGCGCCGGATTGGGCCGCGAGCGAATGCGTCCAAAGGTTTCGAGCAAATCGTCAGTGCCTTCGATGGCAAAGTACGCGGCTTGAATCGGCACGAGAAGATGCGTGGCCGCGACGAGCGCATTCACGGTGAGAATGCCAAGCGCGGGCGGCGTATCAATCACGATGTAATCGTATTCGTGCTGAACCGGCGTCATCGCGTCTTTCAATTTAAAAGGCGCATCGAATTGCCCGGCGAGCTGCTGCTCGAGCTTTGCGAGCGCGAGACGCGACGGCGCAACAAATAGATTCGGGTCTTTCGTTGGGCGAATGACCGCCGCCATCTCAGCCGGGTGGTCGCTGAACACGTCATACATGGAAGTCTGAATGTCCGCTGTTTCGAAGAACGCGATTGTTGCGTTGGATTGTGGGTCGAGATCGATGAGAAGAGTTTTCTTCTTGCGAAGAGCGATGGCGGCAGCAAGATTAATGGCCGTCGTGGTTTTTCCGACGCCGCCCTTCTGGTTGGTGACGGCCACAATGCAGGTCAAAAGCTCACCCCGCTCCTTCCCCCGGCAACAGCAGGCCTATATGTGGGCATAGCCCACTGCGTACGCACAACCGGTAGGCCAACTCTACCCACGCAGCCATTTAACTGCAAGAAGAAAATGGGCGTGGGGCAAAGACCGTGGGCTAGCGGCCTGGCCTGCGACTGCGCGGAGTCTTCGCTGTGCTGGGAAAGGCCGAAAAGCCTCACCTCAGAAGAGGTGAGCTACATTGAATGACCCGCCGGGCGGAGTCACATCTTGTAGCGGCCAAGGTCCTCGTCGCTGAGATTTTCGAGCCATTTACGAAGTTCCTCGTTGGAACTGCGTTCGGCCATGGCGTTTGCCGACTTGGAGTTCTTGATGACGTCCTCTTCGACAAATATCGGGCAATCCAAGCGGAGAGCAAGCGCGAGAGCATCGCTGGGGCGGGCGTCCATGGACATCATCTGGCCGTCGCGCTCCATCCAGATGAGGGCGTAAAAGGTATCGTCTTTGAGATCGGAAACGACGACCTTGTGAACGGCGACGTTTAGGCCCGTCAAGACATTCTTCAGCAGGTCGTGCGTCATGGGCCGCGGCGTCTGCACTTTTTCAATTTCGAGCGCGATGGCGTTGGCTTCGTAGATTCCGACCCAGATCGGCAGGATGCCCGTGCCCTGTGTTTCCTTGAGGACTACCACCGGCATGTTGGTCACCGGATCCATCATCAATCCGCGAATCTTGACCTCGAGTTCCATGTGACCTCCCGGAGACTCAGAGCAAGTGCTCGCCGACGAGACTGTTCGGACCAGAGCGCGTGACCTTGACTCGAATGTATTGTCCCAGAAGACTCTCGGCGGGCGAAGTGAAATTTACAATGCGATTGTGGCTGGTGCGGCCCGACCACTGATTTCGTGCGGAGTGATGGGAGTCCACGAGCAGTTCGAATGTTTCGCCGACGAAAAATTCATTCCGGGCGATTTGAATGGCGCGCTGCTTATCGTTCAGAACGGCCAGCCGCCTGCCCTTCTCTTCTTCAGATATCGCGTCGGGCATGGATTGCGCGGAGGTATTGGGCCGGGGAGAGTACTTGAATGAGAATAAGCCATCAAATTGAACCGCGTCGAGAAGTGAAAGCGTGTCTTCGAAGTCTCGATCAGTCTCACCAGGGAAGCCGACGATAAAATCCGTGGTGATGGCGATGGGGCGCCGGGCGGCGCGGATCCAGGAAATCTTTTCAAGATACTCTTCACGCGTATAAGTGCGCAGCATGGCCTTGAGGATGCGCGGCGAACCGGATTGCACCGGAAGATGAATGTGGTCACAGAGCGCGCGTGTCGCGTCAATCGCTTCAACTATCTCGCGAGTAAAGTCGTTGGGATGCGAAGTGGTGAACCGTACGCGGCGGATTCCGGGTACCGCTGCGACTTCGAGAAGCAAATCCACGAAGTTCAGGCGGCGGGGACCAGGATCGCGGTAGGAATTCACAGTCTGGCCGAGCAACTGAATCTCGGAGTAGCCCAGATCGGCGAGACGCCTCATGTCGTCGAGGATGGCGTCGCTGCGACGGCTCCGCTCGGGCCCGCGCGTGTGAGGCACGACGCAATACGCACAGGCGTAGTCGCAGCCTTCGATAATGGTGAGGTAAGCGCGAAATGGATTGTCGCGTCGAGTGAGTTCGGTTTCGAAAGTTTCCTCGGTATCGAGATCGAGCCCCATGACGCGCCGTCCGCCGGACTCAATCTCGTCGAGCATCTCGGGAAGTTTGCGATAGCTGGCTGAACCGCACACAAGACTGACCCAAGGCGCGCGCTCGAATATCTCTTCGCCTTCCTGCTGCGCGAGGCACCCGAGCACGCCGATGATCTTATTGTGCCCCGCCTCACCGCGAAACTCGCCCAAACGCGAAAAAACCTTCTGCGCCGCTTTTTCGCGGATGCTGCAGGTGTTGTAGAAGATGACGTCGGCGTCAGCGAGAGCTTCTACCTGGCGATATCCGCGCCCGAGGAGAACGCCAGCCACCTTTTCCGTGTCATGGACATTCATCTGGCAGCCGAACGTCTCGATATAGAAATTTTGGCCACTGGCGGGCACTAAATGCGCAGTCGGGGCGGAACCGACGGGACCCGTGACGAAGGATCCCGATGCCGCGAGAGAGTCGAGGCGAACATGGATGGTGTCACTCATGCAACAAACGACATTCTAACACAGCGAGATATGCGAAAAACCGCTACCCTTGGCGCATCGAATTGCATCTAATTCGATGACGTATGGTGCTGATTCGTTTGACCATGCGTGTAGCGTGTGTTACCGTGAAGTGGGGAAATAGGTCGCATTACGATATTATTTGCTTGGGGGGTCCGATTCATAGTTTAGCTTCGCTGGTCATCGTCGGCCGGCTCCAGGCGCTCATTGAGCAAACGGGCTGGGTTGCAAAGGTCGTCCTGGGCATCCTTCTTTTCCTTTCTCTTTTTTCCTGGGCAATCATCCTTTCAAAATCGCGGCTGTTCAGCCGCATCGATCCGCAGACGAGGAAGTTTCTGCAGGTCTTCCGTGCCGGGCGCGGTTTGGCCGACCCGCGGACGCTGCGAGCCGCTGCAGGCGCCTCGCCGCTTGCGGGTTTATACGAGGCGGGGTTCCGCGAGTTGCAGGGGCAGTTGACAGGAACGAACCCGCCGGGAACCAGGCCAAAAAATATCAATGCGATCGGCGTCGAAATGCGATTGGCCGCCGCCGAGGAAGTTCGCGCGATGGAGAAGTGGATGTCGTGGCTGGCGACAATTGGATCAGTGTCACCCTTCATCGGGCTCTTCGGAACTGTATTGGGCGTGATGGACGCCTTCGAAGGGCTTGGAGACGCCGGTGCGGCGAGTTTGCGCGCCGTGGCGCCCGGAATCGCGGAGGCGCTGATCACTACGGCCGCGGGGCTGTTCGCGGCTATCCCAGCCGTCATCGCTTACAACCAGTATCTGCAAAGCATTCGCTCGCAGGCGACGCGCATGGACAATTTCACCATGGAATTCGTGTCGAAAATCGAAACACTCTATAGCTGACACCATGCCACAAATTTCACGAGACACGGGCACGACACTATCCGAGATCAATATTGTTCCGTTTGTCGACGTTGTT